>BNJU01001588.1_pt1 | contig 263252 bp, 341 predicted proteins | sample 8539281 | NCBI WGS metagenome assembly BNJU01 (sample SAMD00202456, study PRJDB9452) | human saliva metagenome | isolation source: human saliva | place: Japan
GCCTTGTTGTCTTTGGCCCGGGGAAGCTTGCCGAAGGTTAGAAATCTCTAGGTGAAAGCCTTCGCGCCTTTAAAGCTGCAAAGGGCATGATAAAGAACAGGCATCTGGCAAAGGCTGTGGCGGCACAGCGCTTTCATCGCTTGCTGGCTAAGCTGAAGCGAAAGGCTGAAAGCATTGGCATAGAATTTCGTATAGTGGATCGATTCTATCCAAGCTCCAAAACCTGCCATGCCTGCGGGCATATCCATAAAGGTCTGAAACTCAAAGACCGTGTGTATGTTTGCCCCGCATGTGGCTATACTGAGGATAGAGATATCAATGCTTCACTAAATTTACGGGATGCCGAAGAATATCGGGTCGCTCAATAATAAGAGTTCTGATATATGTACCGATGGCTAGTCGGGAATTTACGTCTTTGGAGTGCTGTACAAACGCCAGTAGCCTGTCTTTTGGCGGCGAGAGCGAGTACGATGAACAAGGAAGTTTCTAAGACATTTAGAGGGGAGGTATCTCCGTATCTAAGTGCTTCATTGCTTTAGTATGGCTTTGACTGAGCTTGGTAAATTTTGATTTTATGGAAATAGATAAAAAAGATACGGAAGGGATGGCGCAGGTATATAGAAAGACGCGGCGTCGTGTAAAGCGAAGCTATCGCCGCGCTGTCCTTTTAGGAATCGTTCTTCTCGTTCTTTGCTTTTCAATCACCGGTATTTATGCGATGACGCATTCAAAGCTGAAGAGAGGCGCAGCCGTTGGCGACGATAACATCATCCGTATCATGCTCCTAGGTGTCGATCAGAGAAAAGATGATGTTGGGCGCAGCGATACGCTCATGGTTGCTGCTGTCGATACGACGAGTGAGAAGACAGCGCTTCTGTCCATTCCGCGTGATACATGCACGGAGATCGACGGAAATGGATACGATAAGATTAACCACGCATATGCCTTTGGCGGACATGAGCTTTCACAGAAAAGTGTTGAGCATCTTCTCGGCGTCCCGATGGATCACTATATCATCATCGACATTCAGGCGTTTAAGCGTATCATCGATATGATCGGCGGCGTCGATATTGATGTGGAAAAGCGCATGTATTACGAAGACCCTTGGGACGATGACGGCGGGCTCGTCATAGACCTTTCCCCAGGCGAGCAGCATATGGATGGAGAAAAGGCGATTCAGTATGTGCGTTACCGCGACGGCGAGGGGGATATCGGACGCATTGGACGGCAGCAGAAATTTATGAAAGCTGTACTTGCCAAAGTCATATCGCCGGAGATTCTGCCGCGTTTGCCGAAGCTCATCGACGAGATGAAACGTGCAGTCGTGACGGATATGACGGTATCCGAACTCATGGACTTTGTACAGATTCTGAAGAGCGTCCATGACAATGGATTTGCCGCACATATGGTTCCGGGGCAGCCTGCCTTCCATAAGGACATCAGTTATTGGATTCCGGATATCTCGGACACGCGTGAACTTCTCTACAGCGAACTTGGCCTTTCTATGAAAGAGGAAGATCAGGAAAGGGCAGAGAAAGATGAGAAAGAATACTTAGCTGCATTGCCAAAGGATCTTCAAATTACCCAGAAGAAAGAAGGCGAGGCGGCTGCTCTGCCAAAGAAGACGGAAGACAAACCGATGAAGCCAAACGAAATCTCTGTGATGGTCATCAACTCGTCCGGTATCAACGGCGCAGGCGCATCGGTTGCGGAGGCGATGCAGAAGAAAGGATTTATCATCTCAGGTGTTGAGACGGGAGAAACTGATTCCCGCGAACAGACCACCATTACGACGTCGTCGAGAAATACCGATGTTTTCTACGGGATGCCCTTTCCCTGCATCATTCGTGACGGCGGCAGTTCGAATCAGGCGGTCGTCAATATTGGACGCGATTATAAACGATGAGATGTTTTAGAACGATTCTCATTAGGATAAGGTGAGGTAGAACGTTGAGCGCGCTCAAGGCAGTTGGATTAAAGAAAGAATTTGGAGCAGAAACACTCTTTGACCAAGTCTCTTTTGATGTTATGCGTGGAGACAAGGTCGGATTCGTTGGGCCAAATGGTGCTGGAAAGACGACGCTGATGAAGTGTCTCTTGGGACTGGAAGAGCTTGACGGCGGCACAGTGGACTTTGCAGCGGCGACAGTTGGCTACGTCGAGCAGCAAGCAGATTTTTCCAATGGCACGCTTTATGAGGAGTTTCTTCGTGCCTTTGATGATATCATTGCGCTCGAAGCAAAAAAGCGTGAGCTTGAGCGGCGCATAGCAGACGGCGATGCAAAGGAGCTTGAGGCATACGGCAAGGTGGTCGACCGCTTTGAAGATCTTGGCGGGTATGACTTCGAGAGCCGCATTCGCCGTGTCGCCTTTGGACTCGGCTTTACAGAAGCAGATTTTAAGAAGAATACCGCACATTTTTCAGGCGGACAGAAGACACGCATCTGCCTGACAAAAGCGTTGCTGCGCGAGCCAGACTTCCTTTTTCTTGATGAGCCAACAAACCACCTCGATATCGAGATGACGCAATGGCTCGAAAACTTTTTGCGAAACTATGCGGGCGGCGTTCTCATCATCAGCCATGACCGCTACTTTCTCGATCGTGTCGCGACGCGCATCTTAGAGCTTGATGGCGGGCAGGTGACAGCATATGCGGGCAATTATACCTATTATAAAAAGGTGAAATCCGAGCGCCGAGCAGCACTTGTCTCAGCCTATGAAAAGCAGCAGGAGCATATCAAAAAGACTGAGGAGTATATAAGAAAATACCGTGCGGGGATTAAAAGCAAGCAGGCGCGCGGCAGGGAAAGCCAGCTGAGGCGCATGGAGCGCATTGTTCTTCCGCCGGAGGATGCGACGTTTAACTACTTTGCGTTGGCAAAGCCGCCGGAATGTGCGCAGCGCGTGGCAGAGATGGAAGACGTCTCTTTTTCCTTCGGTCGCCACTGCATTTTTTCACACGTATCGCTTCTTATCCGAAACGGCGATGGCGTCGCGCTGGTCGGTCCCAATGGTGCGGGAAAGACGACGCTGCTTCGTTTGCTTGTCGAAGAACTTCAGCCGGAAAACGGGCGCCTGAAGATCGGTTCCCGCGTCAAGATTGGGTACTTTTCGCAGCAGCATGAAGGTCTTCACATGGAAAATACAATCCTTGATGAAATCATATACGAGTTTGGCCTCGATGAAGAGCAGGCAAGACGTTATCTCGGTGCCTTTCTCTTCCATGGAGATGAGGTTCTGCGCATTATCGGCGAACTCTCGGGCGGAGAGCAGTCGCGTGTCGCCTTTTTAAAATTGATGCTGACGGGGGCGAACTTTCTCGTTCTTGACGAACCTACGAACCATCTTGATATCCCTGCGAGGGAAGCCGTAGAAGAGGCCTTGATGGCATACCCGGGCACATTCCTTGCTGTTTCGCATGACCGTTATTTCCTAGACAAGGTCGCAAACTGTACCTTGGAACTCAAAGACGGTGCTCTGACTGAGTTTTGCGGCGGCTACAGTTACTATCTGATGAAAAAGGAAGCAGAAGAAGAGGCGCGTGCAGCGGAAATAGCAGCAAGTTTGGCAGATGAGAAAAAGGCAGCAGTGGCAAAGCCTATACGCCATGTGCAGTCGTTCGAAAATGAAAATCGCCGGCAGGAAAGAGCGGCTACAGAGGCAGAGAAAGACGTCGAGCGCGCGGAAGAAGGCCGCTTGAAGAGCATGAGCGATGAAAAGCGCACAGAACTGGCAGCACGCGCGGAAGCTGAAATCGCCATGGCGGAGGCCGAACTCAAAGGACTGGAGTATCAGATGAACCAGCCCGATGTGCAGGCCGATCCAGCAAAGAGCATCGAAATTGCAGAGGCGTACGAGGAAAAGGAAAAAGAGATTGCCGAGCGCTACGCAAAGTGGGAAAAAGCTCGTACAATAATTTTAGAAAAAATGACAGCCATCGTCTCTTTATGATTTTGCTGGAAGATCTCATAAAGTGAAAAGGCAAATGCTGGGATAAGGCGCGGTCTTTTAGAGAGGCTGTCAGAAGTTTAAAAAGTTTTGTTTTGAAAGGAGGGGAGAAGATGACCGTTGAGCAGCAGACATTAGATGGATTGGTTCTACCAATTTCCGATACAAAGGAAACTTTGGAAGGGACGGTGGATTCTGTCATCTTTTCCCGGGAAGACGGGGGCTTCACCGTCTTTCGTATGAAACCCCTTCATCAGAACAGTCGTATTACCGTGACAGCAGAAACTGCGGCGCCGCTTCTCGGTCAGCAGGTCAAGCTTTTGGGCACATGGGTGCAGCACCCGCGTTTCGGACAGCAGTTTAAGGCGGTTTCGCTTCACATTGAGGCACCGTCTAACGTCGAGGGTATTGAGCGCTCTCTTTCCTCCGGCGCCATTGACGGCATCGGCTCTGCACTGGCGCATCGCATTACCGAGCATTTCGGCAAGGATACGATGAAGATTTTGGAAGAACATCCGCACCGCTTAAAAGAAGTGACGGGTATCGGTCAGAAAAAGCTCGAGACAATCATAACTTCCTTTAAGAGTCAGTCAGAACTTCGCGATATCATGCTCTGGCTCGAGGTTCATGGTATCTCCAGTACTTTTGCTGCGCGCATCTATAAGAAATATTCTTCCTCTTCGCTGACTATGTTAGAACATCACCCGTATCAGCTCGCGCGCGAGGTCGAGGGCATTGGGTTTCTTACAGCGGATGCGATTGCTAAATCCATCGGTATCGAGGGCGATGACGCAGCGCGCATTGAAGCGGGCATTGACTATATGCTTTCTAAAATCGCGACGAGCGGGCACTGCTGCATGCCGGAAGACCCATTAGCAGAAAAAAACAGCGGAGCTTCTCGGTGTTGATAACAGGCGTATTCGTACAATCCTTGCAGACGCACTGAAAAGGAAGCATCTCTCTGCTGAAGATGTCGGCGCTGAGACGCTGATTTATCCGCCCTATCTCTACCGTGCTGAAAAGGCAGTGGCAAAAAAGCTGCTTCGTTTGAAGAAGAAAGCGAAGTGCATCGACCCGGCAGAAGATCCCTTTGACCTCGTCCACGGCTGGGAACATGCGGGAGGCATGGAGCTTGCCAAAGCCCAGAAAGAGGCCGTTGCCGGCGCCATTTTGCATGGCATCTTCGTCTTGACCGGCGGTCCTGGTACGGGTAAGACAACCGTTATTCGCGCGATGCTCGACCTTCTCGAAGCGGAAGACAGTTCGATTCTTCTCGGTGCGCCGACGGGACGTGCTGCCAAGCGTCTTCAGGAAGCGACGGGGCGGAAGGCAGTGACCATTCATCGCCTCTTAGAAGCGCAGGGCGTCGGCGGAGAGCTCATCTTTATGAAAAACGAGGACGAGCCGCTGGAAGCGGATGTCGTCATCCTTGATGAAGTCTCGATGATGGACGTCGTTCTTTTAGATAACTTTCTCAAGGCAGTGGCCGATGGGACGCATGTCATCTTTGTCGGTGACGTGGATCAGCTGCCTGCCGTTGGCCCCGGCGCTGTTTTGAAGGATATCCTTGCCTCTGGCGTGGTTCCGAGCGTGTGCCTGACGGAAGTTTTCCGCCAAACGGGAGAGAGCACGATTGTATTCAATGCACACGCAATCAATGCAGGACGATTGCCCGTGACAGCGCATGAAGGAGACTTTCAGTTTTGGGAGATTCGTGATGCAGAGACAACGGCGAAGAAAATTGTCTCTCTTTGTGCGAATTATCTGCCGAAACAAGGTCTTTCACCGCTTTACGATGTACAGGTCCTCTCTCCCATGCACCGCCAGCCTTGCGGTGTTGACAACTTAAACCGCCTGCTGCAAGAAGCCATCAATCCGCCAAATCCGACAAAGAGTGAGTTTCGCTCAGCGACCATGGTTTTTTCGCGAAGGCGATAAGGTCATGCAGATGAAGAACGACTACCAAAAAAACAGGTCTTTAACGGCGATATCGGCTTCATCACATCGCTTAGCCCCGACGGCATTGCGGTGCGCTTTTCTGAGGAAACAGTGAAGTATGAAAAGCAGGAGCTCGGCGAACTGACGCTTGCCTATGCGATGAGCGTTCACAAGAGTCAGGGAAGCGAGTACCCTGTTGTCGTTATGCCGCTTGTGCCGGGGCATCGCATCATGCTCGCAAAGAAATCTTCTCTACACTGCCGTGACGCGTGCAAAAAGACCGTTATTCTTCTCGGTTCACGAGCGGCACTCAATGCGGCCGTTGAGAACGACCGCACGAAAAAACGTTATACCTTGCTCGCTCAGCGATTATATCATGGAAATTAAACAAGGAACTATTGATGGATCATCCGAAGACAAAAGAAGAACTCATTGAGAGACAGGCGCGACAGATTGCTGTACTTGAGGAAGAAAACGAACGACTGAAGGGAGAGCGCGATAAGCTTTTGCGCCGCCTTGCTCATCATCGCGAAAGCTCCCCAGCAGCAGGCGGTTCTGTGGAAGTTGAACTTTACCCCGGAGAGAAGATGGAGATCCTTGTCGAAGTCGTGCGGGATGCAAGATACCGTCTCCTTGAGGGAAGCCGCCGTGCAGATATCATCGACGACTTTCTGAGGGGAAACCCGACGAGAAATTTGCCGGCACAGAAGGGCGAGAAGCTCAAGAAGATTCTCAAAGGCTATAAAGTTTTAGACGCTGCGACGCGTTCGAAACTTGAAGATCTTGGTATCGATATCGAAGTGACAAAGAAGCACTATAAACTGCGCTATTACGGCGACAGCCGCTATACACTCTCACTTCCCTGCAGCGGGAGCGACAATCTTCGCGGCGGAAAGAACAGTGCGTCGAATATCATCAAAAGATTTTTTTAACGAAATCCACCGAGGCGTACCGTGCACTTTCTGCACTTGCTTCACTAAGGTTTGTTCAGGCGTATCATATTCTTCCGTAACATTTATGATAGAACCAGAATCTTTCCCAAAGTGTATAAAAGCGGCGCTTTTTCGGCGTCGCTTTTGTCATTCGATACAATGATAATTTTTTGAGGAGGTAACCATGCAGAAAGCAACCGATTTATCCATCCGTCATTTTAATTTCTGGCCAAATCTCTCCGAAGAGGAAAAAGAACTTCTCAGTCGGCACACCCGTCTCGTGACATTTAAAAAGGGTGACCAAGTGCATCGCGGGCCTCTCGACTGTATCGGTGTTCTCCTCATTAAGAGTGGGCAGCTCCGTGTCTACACACTTTCAGAAGATGGGCGTGAAGTCACGTTCTACCGCCTTTTTCCAGATGACCTTTCCATTCTTTCCGCCGCCTGTACACTGGAAGCTGTTTCCTTTGATGTCTACATTGATGCAGAGGAAGATACTGAGGTATTACTGACAGATGCGGGGACGCTGAAAAAACTTCTCGAGCAGAATATCCATGCGCGCTGCTATGCTTATGAGCTTGCCGCGACGAGGCTCTCCGAGATGCTTTTCAAGATGCAGCAGATTCTTTTCCTTTCGGCAGATCGCCGCCTTGCCATCTTTCTGTTAGAGGAGAGCAAGAAATGGAAAAGCGATGTCATCATGCTGACGCATGAGCAAATTGCACGCTACATGGGCACAGCGCGTGAAGTTGTCAGCCGCCTTGTCAAATACTTCAGTCAAGAAGGATGGATCAAGACAGCAAGAGGGCGCGTGGAGATCATCGATAAGAAAGCGCTGACAGAAGTGGCAGGTATCTGAATGCCGGATTCAGGAAAGAAAGGCCTCCAATTCTTCGGCGGAAAGCTGTCCGACAGAAGTCTTTTCTTTTGCGCCGTTCTGGAACGTCATGAGTGTCGGGATGCTCATGATGCCAAATTCCTGTGCAAGTTCTGGTTCATCGTCAATATTCACTTTGCAGAGCTTGATTTCAGGATGTTTTTCAACATATGCATCGAGTATGGGGGCGAGCAAGCGGCACGGCATGCACCAGCTGGCCCAGAAATCTACCAGAACAGTTCCAGAAGCCTGCCTGACCTCTGCATCAAAATTTTCCTTTGTAATTGTAATTTCCATCATAGTGAACCTCCGTATAAACGATGATTTTAGTATAGCAAAAGCACAATGAAAAATCCGTGAGCTGCGCACAGTCGATGGAAAGATTCGTCCTTTGCAAGTAAATTGTTGACAAGCATAAAAAAACATGATACGATTAATATCGTTAAAGTAAAATGCAGAGATTGAGATAAGTAATCTTACTCATGTTTTTAGAGAGTGGCAGGCTGGTGTGATGCCATAGCAGGATAGGATGAAATACACTCATGAGCAGCAGGTTGAACGGATTTCAATAGGTGAAGTTTAAGTAGGCTGTGCCGGATCGCCACCGTTATCATAGGCTAGGATATGTTTGTATCTGAAAAGAGAGGCTTGCATCAGCAAGCAGGGTGGTACCGCGAGTGATCAGCTCGTCCCTGTTCAGGGGCGAGCTTTTTTGTTTTTGGAAAACAAACATAGAAATTTATTTCATCATAAGGTATTCATTCAGGAGGAATTACAATGATCATCGTCATGAGCCCAAAGGCAACGCAGGAAAATATCGACCGTGTGATTGAGCGTCTGCATGAGCGCGGTCTTACGGAAACCTCTCAAAAGGTGCAGAGAACACCATCATCGGTGTCATCGGTGACCGCAAGGTCATCTCGGGACTTGAAGTCGGCATGATGGACGGCGTTGAAAAGACGGTTCGCATCACGGAGAAATACAAGCTCGTCAGCCGCAACTTTCATCCGCAGGATACGATTGTCGATGTTGCAGGCTTCCCTGTCGGCGGCAAGGAACTCGCGATCATGGCAGGTCCGTGCTCCGTTGAGAGCAAAGAGCAGCTCTTGGAAGCAGCGAAGGCAGTGAAGGCAGGAGGCGCACAATTTCTCCGCGGCGGTGCTTTCAAGCCGCGCACGAGCCCGTATGACTTCCAGGGACTGGCACTCGATGGACTCAAGATGCTTCGCGAAGTGGCGGATGAAGTTGGGCTTCGCGTCGTTACGGAGATTGTCGATAAGGAAGATATCGAAGCCGTTGGTGCATATGCGGATGTCTACCAGGTCGGTGCGCGCAATATGCAGAATTTCCAGCTGCTCAAAGCACTTGGCAAGACAAAGAAACCGGTGATGCTCAAGCGGGGTCTTGCAGCAACAATCAGCGAATGGCTGAATGCCGCAGAGTACATTATGGCGGGCGGCAATGAGAACGTCATTTTCTGCGAGCGCGGTATCCGCACGTATGAGACATTCACGCGCAATACGCTTGACCTCAGTGCTGTCGCAGCAGTGAAGGAGCTTTCGCACCTTCCGATCATCGTCGATCCGAGCCATGGTACAGGTCGCTGGCAGATGGTTCGTCCGATGGCGCGCGCTGGTGTTGCAGCAGGCTGCGACGGCCTCATCATCGAGGTGCATCCGTATCCGGAAGTCGCCCTCTCCGATGGCGATCAGAGCCTTACGCCGAAGAACTTCAATGCGCTGATGAGTGAACTCGGTAAGATTGCAAATGTCATGGGGCGCACTCTGTGAGCCGGACAAATCTAGCCATTATCGGCGTCGGTCTTATCGGCGGCTCTCTGGGGCTTTGCCTAAAGGCGACCATGGGAGAGGCGATTCACATCACGGGATACTGCCGCACGCAGGCCTCCATGGATAAAGCGGTGCTTATGAGCGCGGTCGATGAGGTTTCTCCGGATATCAAAGTGGTCGTAAGAGACGCAGACATCGTATTCTTAAGCCCTCCGGTTCTTCAGATTGTCCCGACGGTAGAAAAAATTCTTCCTTTCCTGAAGCCGGGAACGATTTTGACAGATGCCGGCAGTACGAAGGAGTATATCTGGAAGCATCTCAAGAAAATTCTTCCCGATAACATCTATTATATCGCAGGTCATCCGATGGCGGGACGCGAAAAGAGCGGTGTCGAGGCGGCAACGAAAGACCTTTTCCAGGGAAAGGCCTATGTCATCGTCGAAAACACCGGCGCGCCAAAAGAAGCTCATGAAAGGCTCATGCGTATTCTCCGCCACACCGGGGCAAACTTTACCACGCTAGATATCAAGGCGCATGATCGCTGCGCTGCTGTCATCAGCCATGTTCCGCATGTCGCTGCCTCAGCGCTCGTCACCCTTTTGAGCCGTTCGGGGAGCGATATTAACTCCTGTATGAAGCTCATCGGCGGCGGCTTTACCGATACGACGCGCATTGCGTCTTCGAATGCGGATATGTGGGCGGATATCTGCATGACGAATAAGCAGGCAATCGTCGACAATTTGAAAGGCTTGCAGACCATCCTCGGTGAGGTCATCCGATCGATAGAGAGCAACGACCGTCCGGCAATCTACGACTACTTTACTGCGGCAAAAGAACGCCGCGACTTTGCACTGGAAAAAGCGACGAAGAAATTCGATCCGAACTGAGGAGAATAAAATAAAAAAGGTCAGGGCTTTTCTGCGAGACGACAGAATGCCTTGACCTTTTTTATTATGGTAAGTATGTTGTATCAAGAAGAGGAAGTAAAACATGAAGGTAAATTTAGCGGATCTTGCTAAGGCATTTCAAATGTCTGATGTCTGTCAAGGTTACGTTGATGTACAAGAGGGGAAGGTCATATCACTGGGGCGTGAGAGCGATGAGGCGGAGATGGAACGCACGCTGAAGTTAGAAGAAAAACTGGGCGCGTTTCATTCCCATCCCCAATGTGATCGACGAAATGAGGCGCGATATGATGGAAAAATTCGCCGCTCGCCAACCAAGGAATAAGCGTGAAGAACTGATACATATCCTGAAGAAAGCCGGTGCAATGACAAAATTTTATAAAGCCATTCGACAAGGCGACCTTAGCAGCGCATGGGAAGCTTTTCAAAAGGCGTATATGAAAGAGGCAGCAAGAGCGTGGTGCGAAGAAAATCAGATAAAGTACGGCGAATAGAAAGTATAAGATCCTTTTATTTTCATATTAAGCAGGAATTTTTTTAGAGAAAGATAGAATATAAAAACAAAAATATAAGATAATTATAAAATTTCTATAAAGAAAAGGGGAATTAAAATGGCAAAGTTTTGTAAACAATGTGGTGGATCTCTTGCCCTGACGGATAAAGTCTGTAGTAATTGTGGAACACCGGTTGTAGATGCAGCAGCGACGCCGGCAACGACACCCATTGAAAATATAAGTACATCACCTGTAGCATCTCCAGATTCAGTCTCGGCACAGTCGATAACTACAGCGAATCAACCGAGCATAGGTGCAGCAGCGACGATGGAAAAGCGCAGCTTGGTTAAACTGATACTTCTTTCTATTATTACGCTTGGTATCTATGCAATCTATTGGCAGTATACGTTTACTGAAGATATACATCAGATGGTAGGGAGGAAGACGACACCGAATTATATCTTAGTTTTAATATATAGCATCATTACACTTGGTATCTACGGTCTTATCTACCTGTCAAAGGTCTGTGCGACGTTGAATGAGGCGAAGGATATACGACAGATGGAAAGTGAGCGTCTATCAGATTCGACAATTATCATTCTTGCTATTGTCGGTGCGCTGTTATTTCCCCCTTTGACGTTTTTTGCTCAGTATAAAATAATTGTTGCTTATAACGATATCGTTATATATGACAAGGAAGCTGTCGGTATGGCTGCTTGAGCGATAAAAAGGACCACTTATATTAGTGGTCCTTTTTATGTTGGTATCTGCTTCAATAGATTATATTCAGCTGATAGCCGTTTTTATGCAGCGCCGTAATGATGCGGTCGATGTGATCGTGGTCATGGGTCTCAACAGTGACTGTCAGAACGACTTTTTGGAAGCTGTCAGTGACTTGTGTCTGGTCGTGATCAAGATTGATGACGTTCGCATTTTCCTCAGCTAAGATGCGCGAGACGTTGAGCAGCTGACCAGGCTTATCCGGCAGGAGAACAGAGAAGCGGAAGACGCGGCCGCGGGCGATGAGCGCCTTGTCGATAAGAGCGGAGATGGTAGAAATATCGACGTTGCCGCCAGAGATAATGGCGACGACTTTCTTGCCGTGAAAGTCGAGCTTTTGGAGGGCAGCGAGCGAGAGAGCACCGGCGCCTTCTGCGACGAGTTTGTGCTTTTCGATGAGGGAGAGGAGCGCGTTCATGATTTCGACTTCGGAGACAGTGATGATGTCGTCGAGATATTTTTTACAGAAAGCATAGGAAAGCGTACCGGCGGTCTTGACGGCACAGCCGTCGGCAACGGTGTCCGCAGAAGAAAGCGTCGCAATCTTTCCCTTTTGTATAGCTGCCTTCATACAGGCGGCATTTTCTGGTTCGACGCCGATGACTTTGACTTGAGGGTTGATGGATTTTGCTGCAAGCGCAACACCTGAAGCAAAGCCGCCGCCGCCGATAGGGCAGAGAATGGCATCAACGTCCTTTAGTTCCTCGGCGATCTCGAGCGCCGTCGTACCTTGCCCTAAAATGACCTCGAGGTCGTTGAATGGATGAACATAGATGTAGCCGTGCTGTTTCTGCAGCTCGAGGCTGTGTGCAAAGGCATCGTCAAAGCCATCGCCGAAGAGGACGACTTCGGCACCGTAGGCGCGCGTCGCTTCGACCTTTAGAATCGGCGTGGTTGCAGGCATGCAGATGACGGCCTTGACGCCGAGTTTCTGCGCTGCAAAGGCAACGCCCTGTGCATGGTTGCCGGCAGAAGCGGTGATGACGCCGCACTTCTTCTCGTCTTCACTGAGCTGACTGATGCGGTTGAAGGCACCGCGGAGCTTGAAAGCGCCTGTGTGCTGGAGATTTTCCGGTTTTAAGTAGACATGGTTGCCGGAGAGCTCGGAAAAGTAGTCGCTTTCGATGAGCTGCGTCTTTCGCGTGGTACCTTCAAGCTGCTTTGCCGCGCGATAGATGTCGGCGATCGTGATCTTTTCTACGAGTTCTTCAACGGTCGGTGCTGTTTTTTCTTCTGCCATGGAGGCTCCTTCTTTCTGATACAAAAGGTGTGCGGTTTGTTTAAGTAGTCTATAGAAAAATGAGGCATGTGTCAATTCTGAGAAAGCATTTCTTGCCGAGGTAGGATTTTTCTCCGCGCCCCTTGCATGCGGGGGCATAACACCATATAATGATGTAAATAAAGAACAGGTAGAACCTCACGGAGGAATTTCCATGCAGTTTACAAAATGGCAGGGCTGCGGCAATGATTTCATCGTGCTCGATGCACTTGATGGCATTCACCGCAACTATGCAACGATGGCGCAAAAACTTTGTGACCGTCACTATGGTATCGGAGCCGATGGCATTCTCGCCATCGAGCCGTCGGATAAGGCAGATTTCCGCATGCGCGTCATCAATGCAGACGGAAGTGAGGCGGAGATGTGCGGCAACGGCATTCGCTGCGTCTCGCGTTATCTTTACGATAACAAGCTGACGGTGAAAAAGGAATTTCAGATGGAGACAGGAGCAGGTATTCTTGTCCCAAAGATTATGGAAGAAGGCGGAAAAGTGACGGGCGTCCGCGTGGATATGGGCGAGCCGCGTCTTCTCGCTGCGGAAATTCCGGTCACTGGTTATGGTGACGGCAAGGTTGTTGATGAAAATATCGAAGTGCTCGGCAAGGTGTACAAGATGACCTGTGTCTCGATGGGCAATCCGCATGCCGTTGTCTTTGTCGATGCGATCAAGAGCTTTCCAATTCATGAAGTCGGCACACTTTTTGAGCATCATGCGGCATTTCCTAAGCGCACGAATACAGAGTTTGTCGAAGTGCTCGATAGGGGACATGTCCGTATGCGCGTTTGGGAGCGCGGCGCAGCAGTGACGCTCGCCTGCGGCACGGGAGCTTGTGCGACGCTTGTCGCGAGTGTCCTAACCGGTCGGACAAACCGCAAGGCAGAAGTACAGCTTGACGGCGGCACGCTGCTTATCGAATGGGCGGAAAATAATCATGTCCTTATGACAGGTCCTGCAGAGCTCGTCTTCACGGGCGAAGTGGAGGAATGACATGCTTCGCAGTATGACAGGCTTTGGTGCAAGTGAGAAGGCGGCAGAAGATTTTTCTCTCCGCGTCGAGGTGCGCGCTGTCAATCAGAGATTTCTCGAGCTGAACTTTCATATGCCGTTCGCTCTTGTCTCTGTCGAAGACAAGCTGCGTAAACTCGCGCGGACGTATCTTTCCCGCGGCAAGGTTGACTTCTACATACGTTTTGCAAGCATGGCAGGATTTGCGCAGGAGATTCGTGTCAATGAAGCGCTCGTGTATGCTTATCGTGACGCATGGAGAAAAATCGGCAATATTCTTCATGTGGCGGCGCCCGACGACGTGCTTGCCATTGCTTCCTATCCCGATGTTTTGACGGTAGAAGAAGGAAAGCTTCCTGAAGGATTTGAAGGACTGCTGATAGAAGCAGCAGAAGAAGCCCTGCAGCATCTCGATGCCATGCGGCAGCAGGAGGGCGTGTACATCGGCAAAGATTTTTCCTGCCGACTGCATACGTTGGAGGAAAGCCGCGAAGCACTGCAAAAGCTTGCGCCAAAAATCGCTGCGCAGTACCGTGCGCATTTAAAAGAGGCGATGGAAGACCTCCTGGGCGATGCGGCAGTGGACGAAACACGTCTCATTCAAGAGGCTGCCATCTATGCAGACAAAACGGATTTTACAGAGGAGCTCGTGCGGTTGAAAAGCCATTTCGACCAGTTTAAGAACATGCTAGCGAATGCAGAAGAGCCGGTCGGGCGCAAAGCTCGATTTCCTCGTACAGGAGATGAACCGCGAGACAAATACGATTGGCTCAAAGTGTAATTTTGCTGACGCAACGCGCATCGTCGTCTCGATGAAGAGCGATCTGGAAAAAGTACGCGAGCAGGTGCAGAATCTTGAGTAAGAAACTACGCGGAAAGGCTAGTGCGATGGACATCCGATTGATCAATATTGGTTTTGGAAACTTTGTTTCAGGCAATCGACTGACTGCAATAGTAAGCCCAGAATCCGCGCCCATCAAGCGCATTATACAGGAGGCGCGCGATGAGAACCGTCTGATTGACGCGACGTATGGACGCCGGACGCGTGCCGTTCTTGTGATGGACAACGATCATATCGTCCTTTCTGCCGTACAGCCGGAGACGGTAGCCAGTCGCGCGGCGGCAGAACAGTCGGACGATAAGGGAAAGAAGGAGACCGAGTTGGAGGATGTGCTATGAGCAAGGGACTTCTCATCGTTGTTTCCGGCGCGTCGGGAACGGGAAAAGGCACGGTCTGCTCAGCACTTCTCGCAGCAACGCCGACGCTTGGTTACTCGATTTCGGCGACGACGCGTGCGCCGCGGGAAGGCGAAGTTGACGGAGAAAATTACTATTTCTTGACAAAGGAAGCTTTTGAACAGAAGATTGCCGAAGACGGCTTTCTCGAGTACGCGAATGTGTACGGCAATTACTATGGAACGCCACTCGGAAAGATTTTAGAGCGGCGCAAAAAGGACAGGACGTACTTCTTGAAATTGATACTCAGGGGGCACTGGATGTCATGAAAAAAAGTGCCCCGATGGTATTTTCATCTTTCTTTTGCCGCCGAGCCTTGCAGAACTTGAGCGGCGCATACGCGGACGCGGCACGGAGACGGAAGAATCCATCACACGGCGCTTTGGCGCAGCGAAGAAAGAAATCGCCATCGGCAAGAAATATCAATATGTTGTCCTGAATGACGAAGTCAATCGGGCGGTGGAAAGGATTCAATCCATTATCACGGCGGAACACAGCCGTGCAGAAAAAAATGAACGGATAGACGAGGTGCTTAAAAATGAAAGTCAGCAGCCAGATAGAAATGAGCATGGTTAACCCTTCGACAGACGCTTTAATGCAGAAAGTCGACAGCCGTTATGGTCTCGTCGTTCTCGCTTCGCGCCGCGCTCGTCAGCTTCTCGACGGCGTGCCTCTTAAGAAACTCAAGGCACATTCCACGAAGAACGTGACGAATGCACTTGAAGAGATTGTCGAGGGTAAGATCAGCTACAAGATTGCCAAGGAGAATCAATAAATGAATGTGCTCGCAGATAGGCACATAGTCCTGGGGGTCACGGGCGGCATTGCTGCCTATAAGGCGGTGGAAATCACAAGCCGCTTGAAGAAGCTCGGCGCACATGTCCATGTCGTCATGACGAAGGAAGCGACGGCGTTTGTCACAGAGCGTCTTTTTCAAGAAATTTCAGGCGAGGCGGTCGTCGCTGATATGTGGGCAAAGACTGCCTTTCATGTCGAACACATCGCACTTGCGCGGCTTGCTGACGTCATGCTGATTGCACCTGCGACAGCAAACATACTTGCAAAGGCAGCGGCTGGCATCGCAGACGATATGCTCTCGACAACGATTCTTGCGACAACGGCCCCCGTATTTTATGCGCCGGCGATGAATACAAATATGTACGAAAACCCTGTGACACAGGAGAATATCGAACGCTTGAAGGCACGCGGTGCCCAAATAATAGAACCTGCGACGGGGGGTCTTGCCTGCGGTGTTGAGGGTAAGGGGCGCCTGCCAGAGCCTGCCGCTATCGTGGCGGTGCTGGAAAACTTCTTTCGGAAGAAACAGACGCTTGCGGGGAAGAAGATTTTAGTCACGGCGGGCGGTACGGTCGAACCTCTCGACCCTGTCCGCTATCTTGGAAATCGCTCGACGGGACGCATGGGCTACGCTGTGGCAGAAGCTGCAGCACTTCGCGGCGCAGACGTCGTCCTCGTCTCGGGACCGACCGCGCTGCAGGTGCCCACGGGCGTTCGGCACATTCCGGTGGAATCCGCACGTGATATGCACGATGCTGTGCTGAAAGAATTCGAAAGCGCAGACGCTGTCGTAAAAGCTGCTGCCGTTGCCGACTATCGGCCGGCGCGCGTCGCAGTGGATAAGATCAAGAAAAAGGATGCCGAACTTCAACTAACTCTCGTTCGAAATCCGGATATTTTGAAAGAACTCGGAGAAAAAGCAGCATCAGATCCTTATGGGGTTTGCAGCGGAGACGCAGAATGTCGAAGAATATGCCAAGGGAAAGCTTGAAAAAAAGAATCTTGACTTCATCGTAGCAAACGACGTTTCGAAAAAGGATGCGGGCTTTGGCGTCGACACGAACTGCATCATTGTCTTTTCCCGCGAGGGAAACAAAGAGTCCTATCCGCTGATGAAAAAGCGGGAGCTTGCGGATATTCTCCTCGACAAGATAGAAGAGAAGCTCTCTGTCCGCTGACTGGCAGAACTTCTTTTAAAGGAAGTGACAAGATGATATTTACAGCCACCGTCATGGAATATATCCCGACGAATGCGTACTTCTATATCGATGACGAGACGAAACACGGCTTTTTAATTGACCCCGGCGCACAGGCAAAAGAACTTTTGAAACTGATTCGCGAGAAAGACCTTACGATTGAAAAGATTCTTCTGACGCATGGTCATGCCGACCACATCGGTGCCGTGAACGAACTGCAAAAAGCATTGGATGTTTCTGTCATCATGGGGGAACATGGCCGCGACTACAGCGAAAATCCTGTCTGGAACCTTTCCACAGAGTTTGGAAAGCCGATTTGCCTTGAAAACGTCACCTATATGACGGAGGGAAGCCGGATTGCCCTTAAGGGAAAGCCGGATTTCTATGTAACGGTCATCAATGCCCCGGGGCATACGACGGACGGTGTCTTATATTACAGCGAGAAAGACAGCGTTGCCTTTGTCGGCGATACGATTTTTAAGGCAAGTTTTGGCAGGACGGATATGTATGGCGGGGATTATCAGACCTTGATGCAGACCATCCGGGAAAAAGTCTTGACGCTGCCGGACGATACCGTTCTCCTCTCGGGGCATTCGGAACCTACGAGTGTGGCAGAGGAAAAAGGAAATTCTTATTACAGCGACTAAATGAGAGAAAACCGCTGCCGAGATAAAGTTAAAAAAAGCGGGCAACATGAGGTTTTTCGTGTTACCCGCTTTGCTGTAGTTTAAGAGATGATACGATGCTTTTCAAAGCAGGAATCACCTGTATGAATATGGCGCGTGTCAATGATTGAAATGTGAGACGATGGATAGGATGAAATACGTCAGTCCGCCGGCGATCAAAGGGCCTACGGCAATGCCTTTCAGGAAGAAGACACCTGCCATCGTGCCGAGGATGAGCGAGGGGACGAACTGCGGCTGTTCCTTTAGAAGTGTCAGCCCGCCGCCGCCTGCGACAGCTGCGAGGACACCGGCGATGATGGCGACGATACCCATCGGACTCTTTAAGGACTCGATCATGGTCGTTCCCGTGATGGTGCCTGTCGCAATGGGGACGAGGATAGCAGCGGTGAGGAGGATGATGCCCCAATTGAGTCCCTGCGATCCCAATGCGTTTAGGAGCGTTGTCAGTCCGAGGACTTTGAGCGCGAGGATGATGAGCGTCGCGTAGACAACGGTCATATTGTGCCCGAAGAAGCTCAAGGCGAGAACGATGAGAAGAAGGATGTATTCGCTTGCCAAGATGATACCTCCTGAAATTGTGTTTTAAAAAATTTTAACGGATTTTACTAGGTGAGAATGGCTCATGAAAGCATACTTATACTACCCCTTGTCCGTTGTCTTTGCAAGGAAAAACAGGGAGATTCTTTTTCTTCGCATCGCTCAGGAAAGGAAAGATTCATGCTGCAGGATATTGCACCAAAACACCTCGATAATACCTATCGGCCGGAAACTGTGCCCCATATGGGAAGCGTTGTCTTCGTTTTCAGGGAAAATGACGTTCTCGTGCGGGAAGGGGAAGGGAAACTCTTTCCGACGTACGCTGAGATGAACCGGCCGGAAGTGATTATCTACCTGTTTACAATCGGCGATGCTGCCTTTTATCTGGCAGAGAAAGTCGAGGCGGTTCCCACGGGATTTTTCCTATACGTCGATGCGAAAAGTGCGTGAGACGAAGAATGCGAAGCAAGCGAGTTTTTTTGCGCTTTATACTGCGTATCACTTAGCGGCTTGGTACCGCGCCAATCGCTTTTGCGGAACGTGCGGAGAGACGACAGTCATGGGAGAGAAGGAGCGCAGCCTAATCTGTCCGCACTGCGGCAATATAATTTATCCGCGCATCAACCCGGCGGTCATCGTTGCCATCATCCATGACGGAAAGATTCTGTTGACAAAGTATGCAGGGCCGCGCGGGTATTACTATGCGCTTGTTGCAGGTTTTACAGAAATCGGCGAGACTTTCGAGGAGACGGCTGCGCGCGAAGCCATGGAGGAAGTCGGTCTGAAGCTCAAGAATATCCGCTATTATAAGTCGCAGCCATGGGGAAGCGCAGCGGATATTCTGGCAGGCTTTTTATGCCGACCTTGATGGGACGGATGAGATACATCTTGACCGTATGGAGCTTAAGACTGCCGAATGGAAGCGCCCGGAAGAAGTGGATCTGCAGCCGGATGACTGGAGTCTGACAAATGAGATGATGAAGCGTTTCAAGAATGGCCTTCCCTGTTGATACGCTCTAAAGGGAAAAGTGTTTGCTATTTTCCCATGGATGTGCTATAGTTAGCTTTAAGCGAATAAAAGCATTTGTCTTTGGGGCGGGGAGTATTTCCTCACCGGCGGTATAGCCCGCGAGCCTTTTGGCAGGATTCGGTGAAATTCCGAAGCCGACCGTATAGTCGGGATGAGAAAAGACAAGTATGTGCAAGGGAATGCGATGTTTTGGCATGGACGTTGCCGTATCGCTTTCTCTATTGCTGGTTTTCACATACCTGTGTTTCCGCCGCCGAGGTTTTCGGTGGCTTTTTTTATTCTATCTTCGGAGGTGAGATGTGTGGAGGATGAATTCTTTATGCGCGAAGCACTTCGCATTGCGCGCAATGCTGAGGGGCGGACAGCGCCGAACCCCATGGTGGGTGCCGTTATTGTAAAGGATGGGCGCATCGTTGCCGAGGGATGGCATAGAAAGGCGGGCACAGCGCATGCGGAAATTCATGCGCTCAAGATGGCGGGCGAGCTTGCTCGTGGAGCGACGCTCTATGTGACACTAGAACCTTGCGCACATTACGGGCGCACAGGACCTTGTGCAAAGGCGATTGCTGAGAGCGGCATTCAGCGCGTCGTCGCTGCCATGCGTGACCCGAATCCACTCGTTGCAGGCAAGGGCATGAAGATACTTGAGGCTGCAGGTGTCGAAGTCAAGGTCGGTGTCTTAGCGGATGAAGCGCAAAAAGCTCAATGAAGTCTTTTTGAAGTGGGTGGTCACAAAGTATCCCTTTGTCGTCTTAAAGACTGCTATGTCACTTGACGGAAAGATCGCAACGCGGTCAGGTGCTTCGCAGTGGATAACTGGAGAAGCGGCAAGGCATTGTGTTCATAAACTCCGCGACATCTATGCAGGCATTCTCGTCGGCATTGGCACTGTGCTCGCCGATGACCCGAGCCTTACGACGCGCTTACCCAGCGGAAGTGGAAAGAATCCCGTCCGCATCATCCTAGACAGCAAAGCGCGGACACCGCTCACTGCAAAGGTGTTGACCGATGGTGCAGCGGAAACGATTATCGCCGCTGCACAAAACGCACCGAAGACGCGCATCGAAAGGCTCAAGGCGGCGGGCGCCGTCGTTCTCGTTTGCGGCAGGAGAAGGTCGATCTTGCGGCACTGATGAAGATGCTTGGAGAACGCGAAATTTCATCCGTTTTCGTCGAAGGCGGCGGGCGCGTGAACTTTAGCTTTCTTCGCGCAGGACTGGTCGATAAGATACATGCCTTCCTCGCACCGAAGCTCATCGGCGGCAGGGATGCTCTGACGCCCGTCGAGGGAGAGGGATTTGCAGATCTGGCGGATGCTGTCGAACTTGAACATATAAAGACGGAGATTCTTGGCAGTGACCTGCACCTTTCCGCGTATGTTAAAACGTGTAGGAAGGAGGGGGCAGATGTTCACAGGAATTATTGAAGAACTCGGCGTGGTCCAAAAGATTGGCGGCGGCAAGCTGACGATTAAGGCGCATGAAGTTTTGACCGATGTCCACATTGGCGACAGCATCGCGGTCAATGGCGTTTGTCTGACAGTGACACAGTTTACCGCTGCGTCCTTTACCGCAGATGTCATGCCCGAGACGATACGGCGCACCTCGTATGCGAATCTCAGCGTAGGCGTGCCCGTCAATCTCGAGCGCGCGCTCCTTGTGGGGCACCGCTTTGGCGGGCACATTGTCAGCGGGCACATCGATGGGCGTGGTATCATTGAGGAAATAAAGGATGAGGGAAATGCTATTCTCATTCGTATTGCAGCAGAGCCAAAACATTTCTGCGGGGCATCGTCGAAAAGGGCTCCGTTGCGCTTGATGGCATCAGTCTGACGGTCGTCTCTGTCAGCGATAGAGATTTTACCGTCAGCATCATCCCGCATTCGCGGCGGGTGACAAATCTCAGCGTGAAGAAGGTTGGCGACTTTCTAAACATTGAAAACGATATTGTCGGAAAATATGTGGAAAGAATGCTTTCTTTGCCGCCCGAAACACGGGAGGCAGAGCCTGTGAGGCGGTATGCAGAAGCATCGAAGCTCACGCGAAACTTTCTCATGGAATATGGATTTTGATTCAAGGGGCGCTGCCCAAGCTTAGTTTAGTGATAGAAGATTCCACGGATAAGGGGGATATTATGTCGGATTTTGCAACGATTGAACAGGCGATTGATGACCTGAAGCATGGAAAGATGATCGTCGTCGTCGATGATGAAGACCGCGAGAATGAGGGTGATATCATCTGCTCGGCAGAGTTTTTAACACCAGAACAGATGAACTTTATCGCAAGCTATGCCAAGGGGCTTATCTGCACGCCCTGCGACGGCGAGCTCCTCGATAAGCTCGGACTGTCACAGATGGTTGCGAACAACACGGATAATCATGAAACGGCATTTACGGTCTCCATCGACGCCTATGACACGGAGACGGGCATCTCAGCTTACGAGCGCTGCAAGACGGTCAAGAAGATGATCGATCCGATGGCAAAACCCTCGAGTTTCCGCCGTCCGGGACATGTCTTTCCGCTGCGCCCTGTCGAGGGCGGCGTCCTTCGCCGTGCGGGACATACGGAGGCAACGACCGATCTCTTGCGTCTTGCGGGGCTCTATCCCTGCGGCCTTTGCTGCGAAATCATGGATGACGATGGCCACATGATGCGCACACCGCATCTCAAGGAATTTGCAAAGAAGCATGGGATGCATATCATTTCCATCGAGGACCTCATCGCTTACCGCAAGCGTACGGAAAGCTTTGTCCGCGAGGTCGCAAATGTTGACTTTCCAAGCAAATACGGTCATTTCCGCATTCATGCTTTTGAAAATACACTCAACAAGAAATGTGATATTGCCGTCGTAAAGGGCGATGTTCGCGGTAAAAAGGATGTCCTCGTTCGCGTGCATTCTGAGTGCCTGACCGGAGACGCCTTGGGCTCGCTCCGCTGCGACTGTGGAGATCAACTCGCCCTTGCACTCAAGAAAATCGAAGCGGAAGGCGAAGGCGTCGTCCTCTATATGCGCCAGGAAGGACGTGGCATCGGGCTGGCCAACAAAATGCGCGCTTACGCACTGCAAGACCAGGGGTTTGACACAGTCGAAGCGAACGTAAAGCTCGGCTTTGCACCGGATCTTCGCGACTATGGCCTTGGCGCACAAATCCTTTCAGAGCTGGGGCTTACGAGCATCCGTCTCATGACGAACAATCCGGCAAAGCGAGCGGGACTTGAAGGCTATGGTCTTGAAATCACAGGGCGTGTGCCGCTGCAAATTCATGTTACAAAGTTCGACAAAAAGTATATGACAGTCAAGAAGACAAAGATGGGGCATCTCCTTGATGAGGAGACCCTTGGCGAAGAAAAATAAGCATTTTTCACGATAGATTTTGGAGGCAAGACCATGGCTAATATTATCGAAGGACATATTTCCGGCAAAGGACTGAAATTCGGCATTGTCGTCGCGCGATTCAATGAATTTATCACGAGCAAGCTCCTTGGCGGCGCGCTCGATACCCTCCATCGCCATGAGGCAAAAGATGAGGATGTCGATGTTGCCTGGGTGCCGGGCGCATTTGAGATTCCAATGGTTGCAAAGAAGATGGCAGAGTCCGGTAAATACGACGCGGTTATCTGTCTCGGCACGGTGATTCGCGGCTCAACGAGCCATTACGACTATGTCTGCAACGAAGTTTCAAAGGGCGTCGCACAGATAGGTTTATCGACGGGCGTCCCAACCATCTTCGGCGTGCTCACGACGGAAAATATCGAGCAGGCGATCGAACGTGCGGGCACGAAGGCAGGCAACAAGGGAGCAGATGGTGCCATGGCTGCGATGGAGATGGCCAATCTTTTAAAGAAGGTCGGTTGAGATGAAGATCGGTATTATCAGCGATACGCACGGCCATGAAGACGCATGGCAAAAGGCCTTTGACAAGCATTTTAAGGATGCGGATCTCATCCTTCATGCAGGGGATGTACTTTACCACGGGCCGCGCAACCCGATGAAGGCGGATTATAATCCTGCGGGGCTTGCAGAAAAAATCAACCATTCTCCCATTCCAGTCGTTATCGCAAGGGGAAACTGTGACGCGAGCGTCGATGCGAGCTGCTTAGAGACACCGATTCTTTCGCCGTATGCCTATGTCTACATGGAGGAAAGCGCATCATCGTCACACATGGGGATGCCTGCATGACGGATGCGGAAAAGGATGCGATGGCAAAGCACCTCAAGGCGGATCTCTTCATTTCGGGGCACATCCATGTCACAGTATTGGAAAAGCGTGGTCATACGATTTTCTTAAATCCTGGCTCTGCTGCTCTTACGAAGCGTGAGGACGGGCGCAATACAATAGCGGTACTTGAAGATGGCGTGATTCACATCTATGACATTGATACCGACGAAGTGCTTGCTGAAGGAGAATTTTCCTAAATGGCGAAAAAAAACGATCATCTTATCAAAGCTGTCGCAGACGGCGTACGTGTCTACGCTGCTGTGACAACCGACCTCGTAAATGAAGCCATCCGTCGTCACGGCTGTTATCACGTGGCAGGTGCGGCACTTGGGCGGACGATGACGGGCGCACTGCTTCTGGCGGCAAACTTAAAGAATAAAGAAGCATTGACGCTTAGCTTTGACGGGTATGGACCGCTTGGAAAGGTTACCGCAGACGCGACGCCTGAGGGGTATGTGCGTGGCATGGTCACCGACCCAAAAGTCGAGCTTCCGCTGAATCCGCTCGGAAAAATTGACGTTGGCGGCGGTATCGGCACGGATGGACTCATCACCGTCACGCGCTTCACGGGGCTGCGAAATCCCATCGTCGGCAGTGCTGCGATTACAGACGGTGAAATCGCAGATGATATCACAAACTATCTCTACGTCTCGGAACAGACACCGTCGAGTGTCGGGCTCGGCGTTCTCATTGCGCCGGATTATCACTGTCTCGGTGCTGGTGGTTTCATCATTCAGCCGATGCCAGATGCGACAGAGGAAACCATCGGGAAGCTCGAGAAAAATCTCCATGCAGTCAAGTCCATCTCCCGCATGGTAGAAGACGGCTATGATGCCCGCGGTATCATCGGTGAATTGCTTACAGGTTTTGCCGTCGATTACCTCACGGAGACAGCGCTTGCTTTTCGCTGTCCGTGTTCGAAAAAGCGCATCGAAAGCGTTCTCATGAGCCTTGGCAGAGCGGATCTAAAAAGTCTTGTCGATGATGGCCATGCAGAAGTTGTCTGCCATTTCTGTGGCGAAACATACGAATTTGATGGCAAGGAACTTGAAACGCTGTATCGTATGGCAATGCAGGACTGATTTTTTTGATACGCATAAGGCACGTGAAAATTTGCCTATGAGGAACGGTTCCGTGGGAGAGTGTCAAATCTGCATTCCTTATGCTATAATGAGTGCATGAGGCGTATGTTTTCAATAATAGGAGGAATCTCTTGTGAGTCGACCTGCAAATGAAATGATTCTGGTGCTGGATTTCGGCGGCCAGTATAACCAGTTGATTGCACGGCGTGTACGTGAAAAATCATGTTTATTGTGAAGTACATCCGCATACATTTCCCATCAAGAGCATCAAGGCGATGGCACCAAAGGGAATCATTCTGACAGGCGGCCCCAACAGTGTCTATGCTGAGGGATCTGCACTCGCACCGAAAGAGCTCTTTACGCTCGGGATTCCTGTACTCGGCATCTGCTATGGTTCACAGCTCATGACGCATATGCTTGGCGGCAAGGTCGAACCTGCAGAGACGAGCGAATACGGAAAGACGGATGTCACGCTTTCGGCAGAAGGAAAGATTTCGGCGCTCTTTTCTGATGTTTTGGAAAAAAGCATCTGCTGGATGAGTCACACGGATCGCATCACCGAACTTCCGAAAGGCTTTGTCACAACTGCGACAACGCCCGTTTGCCCAATCGCGGCTATGGAAAACGCAGCGGAAGGGCTTTACGCGACGCAGTTTCACCCGGAAGTCATGCATACGGCGTATGGACATGTTATGCTGAAGAATTTTATTTATGACATCTGCAAGTGTGCAGGAGACTGGCAGATGGGTTCTTTCGTTGCAAAATCCATCCGACAGCTTCGTGAGAAGATTGGCACAGGCAAGGTTCTTTGCGCCCTCTCCGGCGGTGTCGACTCTGCTGTTGCCGCTGTTCTTCTTTCAAAAGCTGTCGGCAGGCAGCTGACCTGTGTTTTCGTTGATCATGGTCTTCTGCGGCACAACGAAGGCGATGAAGTTGAAGCGGTCTTTGGTGCAGAAGGGCAGTATGAACTTAACTTCATCCGTGTCAACGCAAAACAGCGTTTCTATGAAAGGCTCGCTGGCGTCATAGAGCCTGAGCAGAAACGAAAGATCATTGGTGAAGAATTTATCCGTGTCTTTGAGGAAGAGTCAAAAAGATCGGCGCGGTGGATTATCTCGTTCAAGGGACGATTTACCCGGATGTCATTGAAAGTGGGCTTGGAAACTCTGCCGTCATCAAGAGCCATCATAATGTTGGCGGTCTTCCCGACTATGTCGACTTTAAAGAAATCATCGAACCGCTTCGCCTGCTCTTTAAAGACGAGGTTCGCGCTGCCGGCCGTGAGTTAGGTCTTCCGGAAAACATCGTCAGCCGTCAGCCCTTCCCGGGGCCTGGTCTCGGCATCCGTATCATCGGTGAAGTCACAGAGGCAAAGGTTAAGATCTTGCAGGAAGCTGACTTTATCTATCGTGACGAGCTGGATAAATCTGGCGTTTCAAAAGACCTTGGGCAGTACTTTGCAGCTTTGACCAACATGCGAAGCGTCGGCGTCATGGGCGACGGCCGCACTTACGATTATGCCATTGCACTTCGCGCTGTGAAGACCAGCGATTTCATGACTGCGGATACGGCAGAGATTCCATGGGAGATTTTGCAGCGCATTACGAACCGCATCGTAAACGAGGTACAGGGCATCAACCGTGTGCTGTATGACTGTACCAGCAAGCCGCCCGCTACGATCGAGTGGGAGTAGAGCATATTTCTTCAGAAACGGCTTGTTTTTCAAGCTTTATATCCCGTCAAAATAAACAATTGAGACAAAATTGGGTAAAAAAATTCAAAAAGAATAAATTGAGTAATATCTTCAAGTGGCTTTTACAAATTAAGATAAAAAAATTAGACCGTAGCTTAGTCGTTACGGTCTTTTTGTGTCTATTTATGCTTTTTTTCAGGAAACGAGATTTCTTAGAAAAGACAACTTCCAGTCCTCAAACTCCTCGTCTGTAATTTCACCGTTATAGTGTTTCTTTCTCATTTCATTCCATTCTACTAAAAAAATCATCAAAAATATGGGTTATGGGATAAAAAGAGCAGTAGGCTCGCCATTTCCGCAAGGGGACGAAATTTCATTTCTTTTTCATAGTCAAAAATAATATGCATGATTTCAAAAAAATAGAATTCGGTTCATGGTCGATTAAAGCTGAAATATCACAGTTCAGTGCATCTGCTATTTTTTTCTTAATTGTTCCTTATTTGGAGATCTATTTCCCAATTCATAATTACGAATTGCAAGCATCAGTTGAAAGTGAATAGCGAAAAATATTGAATTACCAATTATGTATGATGTGAAAAAAATTTCCTGCACTGTAAACTATCACAAGAGAAGAACATCATAATATTGTTCAACACGATTTTGAAGGAGCTATCGCAGAAGCGGTGTATCTTTATCCATTGCTACAAACAAATTAAATCAGATTACCAAGAGAGTAAATCAAACGGGGGTAATTTATAAAGGTGATATTGATGATATGAAAAAAATCTATTGCTGGTTTCTCGAAAGAAGTGTGGGACATACATTCATTGTTGCTGAAAAAGGACGAAATGATTCGCAACGAATGAAGCGATAATAACTTTTTACAGCTGTATATTTTTTTACACTTGTAAAAAGTTATTAGTTGTGGTATAATATTTTAAATTTAGGAGGTATAAGTGATGAGTAATGAAATTAAATTTTTAATAGATGATGTGCTTATTGAAAAGAACTTGAGTAAAAACTGGCTAGAAGAAAATGCTAAGTTACAAAGAAGTCAGTTAAACTCCTATGCAAATAATAAAGTGAAAAGAATAGACCTTGATGTATTAGCAAGGATGTGCATTGCATTGAATGTTGAGGTTGGAGATATTATGAAAATTCAACATAAAAATCGGAGGAAAATAAATGGAAAACGAAAGTGGTAATTATTCCAGATGGTAAAATATGTGATTATATTGATGGTAAATTTAGAAATGATACGCCAGAAGAATATGTAAGACAAACTGTTGAAAAAAAGACTTGTCAATGAACATAAATACTCAAGAGATAGAATATGTGTTGAATATACTGTCCAAATAGGTTCTGGGAAGAAAAAGAGCAGACATTGTAATTTTTTTCCTGATGAAGAAACAGATAAAAAAACAAGAAAAATATTAAGATAATAATTGAATGTAAAAGTGAAAAGATAGAAGCCAATAATGCTAAGGATGGTGTGGCTCAATTAAAATCATATATGTCCGCTTGCCCTAATGCTGAATGGGGGATGTGGACAAATAGTAAAGAAAAAGTTTGTCTTTAAAAAAATTTACTGATGATAAAGGTGTAATTCAGTTTATGGATTACAATGATATACCATCTGCAGACGGCAATATTGATGATATCAATCGTCCGAAGAGAGCTTCACTTAAGAATGCGTCAGATGACAATCTTTTATTTACATTTAAGACTTGCCACAATCACATTTATGTAAATGAAGGAATGCAGAAACAGCCAGCATTTTTTTGAGTTGCTTAAAGTTATTTTTTTGCAAAATTGAAGATGAAAGAAATATCCCAAAGGCTCTTGAATTTTACGCAACGAGTGAAGAACGCTCTAATTCAGATGGACAATTAACGGTTAAAAATAGAATTGAAAAAAATATTTGACCGCGTAAAAAAAGAAAAAAAGAATGCAAAAATTTTTGATCCTAATGACACTATAAAAACTTAACCCCAGAACATTATCATATATTGTTAGTGAAATTCAAAAATACAGCTTACTTAATACAAGAATTGATATTAAAGGAAAAGCTTACGAGGAAATTGTTGGTGCAAATTTGCGTGGCGATAGGGGAGAGTTTTTTTACACCAAGAAATGTTATGGCGATGGTAGTAGAAATGATAAATCCAACTATCGACGAAAAGGTATTGGATTCTTCTTGTGGAACAGGCGGGTTTTTTTGGTAACTGCAATGACCTATGCAATGAAGCAACTGAAGATAGAATTTGAAAAAAAGAAACTGGCAAGTTAAAATCTGAATGGAACGATTTTTGAAAAAGAAAGCCTTTCAAGACAAAAATCTCAGATATGGCTATGAACAATTATTTTGGATTTGATATAAATCCTGATTTAGTTAAAAGCTACAAAAAAATGAATATGGTAATGAATAATGATGGCAGTGGTAATATTTTTGCAGAATAATTCTTTACTTCAACCGCATGAATGGACAGATGATTTTAAAACAAGATTGTCAGCAGCGTTGCAGATAGATAAGAAAACACTCATCAATAAAGATAGTATAGGATACTTTGATGTTATTGTTACAAATCCACCATTCGGAAGTAAGATTCCAATTAAAGACCATGCCATATTAAGCCAATTTGATTTGGCAAAAATTTGGAAGCAAGATAAGAAAAACTGGTAAATGGACTATTACTGATAGATACCAATCTTCAGTATCACCAGAAATTTTATTTATAGAACGTTGCTATCAATTTTTAAAACCAGGTGGAAGAATGGGAATTGTACTCCCTGATGCTTTACTTGGTTCACCGGGAACAGGTTATATAAGAGAATGGTTAATCAAAAATACTAAAAATAATTGCAAGTATTGACTTGCATGAAGATACATTCCAACCAAGGAATGGTACTCAAACTTCCGTGTTGATTTTTACAAAAGAAAACTGAAGAAGAAATTTCAAAAGAAGAAACAACTGGGCAAATGGCAGATTATAATATCTATATGGCTATAGTTGATAAAATTGGACATGATAAGAGAGGCAATACACTTTTTCAAGAGAGATAATGATGGAAATGAGATTATGGTTCCGGAAAAAAACAAAACATATATAAACTTGATGAAACATCATCAGGATTTAAAACCGCTCAAATGGAAAGTAGAGAAAAAGTTGTTGACGATCAAAACAATACTTATTCCAAATATTTTTTTAGAAAATGGAAAATAAATGAGGGAATATCATGGTAAATTCAGCCACAAAAAAATTTAGAAAAAAATTTTTATAGAAATAGTTGATTTCCCTAAAGATGGTATAAGTTGGTCAAGTGTATCTTTTAAGTGAAGTTATTAATAAAGGGAAAAAGATTTGATGCTCAAGTATTTGATGTAGAATCTAAACATATTAGAAATGTTTTTGAATAACGGAAAGTATCCTTTAGTACAATTGGATGGTGATGAGGGCTTAATAGAAGATAGCTTTTATCCGGGAAGGTTCAAAAAGAATTTATTGTGAAAAAGGTGAAGGAATAGAATTTTATCTCCCTTCTCAAATGACTGATATATATCCTGAACCAACTAAATGGATTTCAAAAATTAACAAAAGCTTCTATTGAAAAAAATTAAGACTGGAAATCGGCACTTTATTATTAACAAGGTCTGGCACTATCGGCAATGTAACTATTGTATCTAAAAACTTTGAAAAAAACAAGGTTTTTTTCAGATGACGTAATACGAACATCTTTTAGAAATGAAGAAGATTTAGGATATGTTTACGCTTATTTGAAATCTGAGTATGGGAATAATATTTTAAAAACAAATAGCTATGGTTCAGTTATTACACATATTGAACCTGAGCATCTTAAAGAGATGTTAATTCCTGATGCACCCTTTATAATAAAAAGAAGATACATGATTTAATAATGGATTCGTATGCTAATAGAGATGAATCAAATCGTCTTATAGATGAAGCTACCAAAATAATGATAGAAGAATTAGAACTTCCACCTATTGATGATTTAAAGAAAGAAGCTTTTTTTCATACAGTAGGGAAATCAACTCTTTTTCAACTAAATTAAGTGATTTAGACGGAAGATTAGAGGAAGTTACCATATTCCTTTAATCAAAAGTTATTGAAAGATATATAAGTAAAAAGCAATTGTAAAAAAATTTGAATAGTGAAGATATTACAGAAAAAAAATAATATTACCAGGAAGGTTCAAACGGATTTATGTGGAAAAAGGAAACGGAAAAAGTATTTTTTTAGGAGGGAAAGAAATAAATCAGCTTGATCCTGAGAACAAAAAAATATCTTTCCTTGGCTCATCATTCAGATAGAATAAAAAGAACTCAATATTGTTAAAGATATGGTTCTTGTAACTTGCAGTGGCACTATAGGTAAAGTTGCTTTTAGTTCCTGAACATTGGAATAATTGGACCTTAAATCAACATGTTATGAGAATTGTAAGTAAGGAACAATATTATGCATTGATTTTTCACATGGTTAAATTCAGAATATGGAAAAGAATTAATAAGAAGACAAACCTACGGTTCAGTCGTAAATGAGATTACAGATAAACAATTAGGGACTGTAGTTATTCCTGTTTTTTTAAAAAGGATACTATAAACAATTCAATTATAAGCTTTAATAAATAAGGCAAATGAGTTAAGATATAAAGCATATAAGCAAGAACAACAAGCAATTGAAATAATGAACAGAGAAGTTTTAGGGCTTGTAGTGAAGTTGGAGGGTCATAAAATGGGTAGATCAATAACTAATGAGTTGCTTTGATAAATCAAAAAGAAGCAATGGTATCTGCTATACAAATTTATAACAACCCTTTGATTAAATTTAAGTCTGAGATGTTTATTATCACTGCTATTATTTCTTGGACATATCTTATGCATGCTTATTACAGCAAGAAAAGTATAGACTATAGATATTTTTCATATGAGAGGCAAACGGAAAAAGATATGACAGGACTAAAAAAATGGTGCATATAAACACTGGGAGTTAGAAAGGTGTATAAATGAACAAGCCTCTCCACTAGATAAAGGTACAGCAAACAATTTGAGGTTTTTAATTGGAATAAGACACGAAATAGAACATCAGAAAACGGATAGTATTGATGAGTATATTGGAGCTAAACTACAAGCATGTGCATTAAACTATAATAGAGAGATAATCAAATTGTTTGGGGTTAAGCATAGCATAAAAGATAATTTGAGCTTAGCGATTCAATTTTCTCCAATATCACCAGAACAGGAACAGCTATTAAGAAAAGAGTCAGAAACTGAAATACCGAGCAATGTAAAGAATTTTATTGCAACATTTGAATCCGAGTTGGATGATGAAGAATTAAAATCATTATACTATTCTTATAGGATTGTATACATTCCAATACAAGTAAATCGAGCTAATCAAGCAGATAGGGCGATAGAATTTATTTCTCCAGACAGTGACAAAGCTAAAGATGTAGAACGTGTGTTAGTTAAGGCTGTTGAAAAAGCGAAATTTTTGCCTGGTGATATCGTGAAAATGATGAATGAGGAAGGGTATTCTACATTTAGCATGCATTACCATACTCAATTATGGAAGGCAAAAGATGCTAGAAAATAAAAAAAATATAATTATGGAGTAAAAGTTTCTAAACAGTGGTATTGGTATGAAAATTGGATTGATGTAGTAAGAGATTATTGCCAAAAGAATAATTTTTTTAGCTTAACTATGGATATATCTGATGCTGGAACTGGGACTGGGAACGGGTAAACAAAAATCTAAAAACGCACTGAAATTAAACAAATTTCCCAGTATGAAACAAACGAAAAAGCCTTTATTTTTGAACGCTTTTGAATACAGCGAACAGTAGAAAAAGAAGAGTTTGAATAAGAGACAAGAAATCCCCTGCAGATTTTTTTCATAATTTGTGGGGATTTCTCATAAAAATACAAGGTTTTTTTATATCAGGCGCGTGATGGAATTTCAGTTTAAAAAACAGCCAGCACCGATAGTTTTTTTGGCGTTGTAAGGAAAAGGTTATGGTGAATTTTTGAACGCGAACGGAAAAAAGTACCCTTTCTCGTGCTCGACGGCGCGATGGGAACCGAGCTTGCAGCGCGAGGGTTCGACACAGATGATGCACTCTGGTCTGCCAAGGCGCTTTTCGAGCAGCCTGCGTTGATTTGCGCCATCCATGCGGCTTACTATGCGGCGGGGGCAGATATATCGACGAGTGCGAGCTACCAGGCGACGGTTGAGGGTTTTGAAAAGAAGGGCTTTGATCGCAAGGAAGCGAAAGAGCTGATGCTTCGCTCGGTGAAACTCACGCGTGAAGCACGCGATGCGGCGGCAAAGACGCGCGCGGCAAATCTGCCGCATCCAATGGTTGCTGCATCCATCGGACCTTACGGCGCATATCTTGCGGATGGTTCAGAGTACCGCGGTGACTATACGATTGACAGAAAGGAGCTTGCCGATTTTCATGCGGAGCGTCTTTCTCTTTTAAATGAGGCGGCTCCTGACCTCTTTGCCTGTGAGACAATTCCCTTGCTGGCAGAGGCGGAAGCCGTTTTGGAAGATCTTGCAAAGTATGCGCCGGAGATTCCCGCATGGCTTTCCTTTTCCTGTAAGGACGGCGCGCATATCTCGAGCGGAGAAAGCGCGGCAGAAGCGGCTGCGATGGTCGAGCAGTATCCGCAGGCTGTTGCCGTTGGTATCAACTGTACGGTACCGGAGCATGTGGCGGGTCTTATCGAGCAGATGCGAACACATACGACAAAACCCATCGTCGTTTATCCCAATTCAGGCGAAAGCTATGATGCAGCAGCAAAGACATGGTGCGGCAGCTCAACACCGTATCAAACCTTTGTTGCAACTTGGTATGAGGCAGGCGCAGCGCTCATTGGCGGCTGCTGCCGCACGCGTCCAAAGGATATAGCAGACATTGCAGCATTTCGCGCCGGTTTGCTGTCATAGAGCGCGTCTGTCTTATGTGATTTTTGGCGTTTCGGTTCTTCGCTCGACCGCATGGCAGCGATGTTTTCCAAAAGGAAACGATAGTGTAGGCAGGTTGTATACTGAAAAGAAGTTATTTGATTTTTGTGAAAAGATAGCGGTTGAAATGCGTCTGGGCTTGCGTTAAAATAGGATAAAAGCTGTATCATAGATTTAGGAGGATTTTTCATGTATACGTTTAAGAGCCGTGCATTTCATGGCATCGAGCCGAAGATTGATGAAGAGGCATTTGTCGCAGAAGAAGCCTTCCTGTCCGGCGATGTTCGCGTTGCAAAGTACGCGAGTGTCTGGCCTGGTGTCGTAGCACGCGGCGACATTGCGCACATCTCTATCGGTGAGTGTTCGAATGTGCAGGATCTTTCCTGTCTCCATGTAGCAGACGATAAGCCATGCATTATCGGCGACTATGTGACGGTTGGTCACTGTGCCTGCCTGCACGGCTGTGAGATCGAGGATCACGTCCTCATCGGCATGGGCGCGACGGTATTGACAGGAGCCAAGGTCGGGCGTGGCTCGATCATTGCTGCAGGTGCGCTTGTCCTTGAGAATGCCGTTATTCCGCCGAACTCGCTTGTCGTCGGCGTTCCGGGCAAAGTTGTTCGCACGCAGGATCGCGTTCAGACGATTCACGCACAGGCCATTAAGTATAAGTGCGAATGGGCGATCGAATATGGTGTCTACCCCGAAATCGGCGGCGAAACATACCATGGCGAGAAGATCATTTGATTTTACCCAATGCGCCGTAAAGCCCCGCCCTTTAGGGCTGGGGATATAAGGCGCGTCCGCCGAATTTGCTTTCTGTTTCTTCTTGTATTATGTCTTATTCTGTTATATAATACAAATATGAGAGAGGTTAAATACCATTCGAGCAACAATATTGTCTATTCATGCAAGTATCATGTCGTTTTTTGCCCCAAATACCGTAGAAAAGTACTGGTCAACGACGTTGACACCAGACTGAAGGAGCTGGTCATGTCAATCTGCAGCGAAATCCATGTCGAGGTCATCGAAATGGAAATCATGCCGGATCATGTACATCTTTTGCTTGAAGTACACCCACAGTTTGGGATCCATAAAGCCATAAAGACCATCAAGAGGAAAACTTCGCGTATTTTAAGACAGGAATTTCCTTGGCTCACGACAAAGCTCCCTACGCTTTGGACAAATAGCTATTTTTGTTCTACGGTTGGCGGCGCACCGCTCAGTATGGTAAAACAATACATCGAGAATCAGAAAACATCCCAAAGGAAGTGAGAAAATGAAGACCTACTGCTTTAAACTGTATAAGGCAAAGAGAAACTGAAAGCTCCACCGTCAAATCAATGCGGCAGGTCTCATTTATAATCACTGTATTGCCCTGCACAAACGGTCTTATCGTCTGTATCACAAGTCGCTGAACGTCTATGCTTTGCAAAAACATCTCACAAAGCTCAAAAAGATGTCCCGGTTCTCCTATTTGAAAGAAATCGGTTCACAGGCGGTGCAGGACATCACGCAGCGGATGGACCGTGCCTATAAGCTCTTTTTCAGGAATCTGAAACGAAAGATACGAACGGCGCCGCCTTCGTTCAAGAAGGTGAGAAAGTATAAATCGTATACGTTGAAACAGGCAGGGTGGAAGCTCCTGGAAGGAAATGGCGTCCAAATCGGTACGCAAAAGTACCGCTATTTTAAAAGCCGTGCCATTAAGGGGACGGTCAAGACTGTCACCATCAAACGGGATGCGCTCGGGGACATCTATCTTTATTTCGTCTGTGAGACAGTGGAAAACGAAGTTTTGGCAAGAACGGGTAAAAGCGTCGGCTATGACTTTGGACTTAAGCAGTTTCTCACAGCATCGGATGGAAAAGATAGAACGTCGCCGTTGTTCTTTAAGCAGAATGCAGCAGCGATACGCAGGGCAGGGAAAACGCTTGCGCGGAAAAAGCAAGGCTCGAACCATCGAAAGCGGGCACGGCTTGCACTCGCCCGTCTCCATAAGAAAACAGCAAATGAGCGAAAAGACTTTCATTTTAAACTTGCAAGCTCAATCTGTGGAGAATATGCGCTTGTGTGCATTGAGGACTTAAATTTAAAAGGGATGCAGAAACGATGGGGAAGAAAAATTTCCGACTACGGCTTTGCGGCGTTTGTGAAAATTCTCGAATATCAGGCGAGCAAAACAGGAACGAATATCCAAAGGATTGATCGGTACTATGCAAGCTCGCAAACCTGCCATATCTGCGGCAATCAGAATCCGGAAACAAAAGATTTGCGCGTCCGGGAATGGACGTGTCCGCATTGCGGTGCCGTTCATGATCGGGACAGAAATGCCGCAAAGAACATCTTGAAGGTTGGGGCATCGACCTTCTTTGGAGAGGTATCGTAAGACCTGCATTTAAGCAGGCAAATGCCGTCTGTATTCAAGAATCCCCCGGCTTTAGCCGTGGGGAGTATGTCGGTTAAAAGAAACAGAGCGTCGCGAATTTGCGACGCTTTTTCTATGGCAAAAGGATTTTTCCGTACAAAAAGACGACACCGAAGTGCCGTCTAACATCGGACAATGGATTACGCACCGACGACCGTGTTGAGGTCTTTGATGAGTTGGTCAACGTCGATACCGTGTGCCATAGCACCCTGCTCAATGTTTTCAAAATGTGATGCAGCGCAGCCAAGGCAGCCCATGCCGGAATTGACGAAGACGTCAACGGTATCCGGATACTTCGAACAACTTCGAGAATGCCCATGTCTTTTGGTAATGGCCATGATGGATAAACCTCCTAAAAATTCTTTTTCATGATGAAAGAAACTCTTCTTTTTGTATTATAGCACACTTTGGGGGACTGGCAATAAGTGATTTTTGTTACAAAAAAAGAAACTTTGTTTTTTTGACTTTTTTTATTTTTTTCCTATTGACATTTTTGACTAAAAACGAGATAAGATAACAATCGAAGTTAGCACTCAGGTATTTTTGAGTGCTAATAAAACAAAAAGAATTTTTATTTTTGGTAGGAGGAAGATACCTATGATTAAGCCATTGGGCGAAAAGAGTTGTCATCGAAGTAGCGGAAAGCGATGTTAAGACAGCAAGCGGGATCGTTCTGCCGGATACAGCAAAGGAAAAACCACAGAAGGGCAAGGTCGTGGCTGTCGGCGCAGGCAAGCTTCTCGACAACGGGCAGCGTGCAGAGGTAGAAGTCAAGGTCGGCGATAATGTTCTTTATTCCAAGTATTCTGGCACGGAAGTCAAGGTTGACGATAAGGATTACCTCGTCGTCCGCGAAAGCGACATCCTTGCAGTCCTTTGATTAAAAGTGAGCTGCATATCCGCGACTTTAGTCGTAGGCGGTTCAGTTTTTGAATAACATAGAACGATTAGTTTATATATTTGGAGGCTAATATTTATGGCTAAGCAGATTCTGTTTGAAGAAGAAGCACGCCGCGCACTTGGTCGCGGTGTCGATCAGCTCGCAAATGCGGTAAAGATTACGCTCGGACCAAAAGGACGCAATGTCGTCCTCGATAAGAAGTATGGTGCACCGGTCATCACGAACGACGGTGTTACGATTGCGCGCGATATCGAGCTTGAAGATCCGTTTGAAAACATGGGGGCACAGCTTGTCAAGGAAGTCGCAACGAAGACGAATGACATCGCAGGCGACGGCACGACGACAGCTACCCTTCTCGCACAGGCAATGATTCATGAAGGCATGAAGAATGTCGTTGCAGGCGCAAATCCGATGATTATCAAGCGCGGCATCCAGAAGGCTGTCGATGCTCTTGTGGAAGAGATTAAGGCAAAGGCAAAGAAGATCGAGGGCAAGGCGGATATCGCGCAGGTTGCTACGATTTCTTCTGCGGATGCAGAGACGGGTGAACTCATCGCCGAAGCGATGGAAAAGGTCGGCAAGGACGGCGTCATCACGGTCGAAGAGTCCAAGTCCATGGCGACGAACCTCTCCGTCGTCGAAGGCATGCAGTTTGACCGCGGTTACATTTCCCCGTATCTCGTCACGGATACGGACAAGATGGAAGCTGTCCTCGATGATCCGTACATCCTCATCACGGATCGCAAGATCTCCGCTATCAACGACATTCTGCCGATTCTCGAGCAGGTCGTCAAGGCTGGCAAGCAGCTTGCTATCATCGCGGAAGACGTTGACGGAGAAGCATTGACGACCATCGTTGTCAATAAGCTCCGCGGCACGTTCAAGGCATTGGCTGTCAAGGCGCCGGGCTTTGGCGACCGCCGCAAGGCAATGCTCGAAGACATCGCGATTTTTGACGGGCGGCACGGTCATCAGCGAGGAGCTCGGCCGCAATCTTGATTCTGTCACGATGGAAGATCTCGGACGCGCACGTCAGATTCGTTCGACAAAGGAAGAGACGACGATTGCTGACGGCACGGGAGACAAGGCAGCTATTGCCGCTCGCGTTGCACAGATTCGCAAACAGATCGAAGAGACGACGAGTGACTTCGATAAAGAGAAGCTCCAGGAGCGTCTGGCAAAGCTCGCAGGCGGCGTTGCCGTCATCGAAATCGGCGCCGCCACCGAAGTGGAGATGAAAGATAAGAAGTATCGCATTGAGGATGCTCTGAATGCAACGCGTGCAGCTGTTGAGGAGGGCATTGTCGCAGGCGGTGGTACGACCTTCGTTGACATTCTCCCAGCGCTTGACAGACTCAATGTTGAGGGCGACGAAAAGGTCGGCGTCGAAATCGTTCGCCGCGCTGTTGAAGAGCCAGTTCGTCAGATTGCAGACAATGCAGGTCTTGAAGGCTCCGTCGTTGTCGAGAACGTCAAGAAGGCAGGCACGGGCGTTGGCTTTAACGCACTCTCTAACGAGTACGTCGACATGATCGAGACAGGCATTGTCGATCCGGCCAAGGTCACGCGTTCCGCACTTCAAAATGCAGCTTCCATTGCTTCGATGGTGCTCACGACGGAGACGCTCGTTGCAGACAAGCCGGAAAAAGAAGCTCCGATGCCGCCGGCAGGTGCACCGGGGATGGGCGGCATGCCGGGCATGATGTAAGGCGCCACAACCCATAAGGATAAGATACAGCACATTCGTGTAGAAAACAGTCTCGAACAGTTCATGTCCGGGGCTGTTTTTTCGTCTAAGGCTATTGACATTTCCATTTCGGCATTGTACGATAGTACCCGTCAGCGTCTTTGTCTGTCCTTTTTGTGGAAAGGATAGGCAGCGCATAAATCTACGTGAAATCTATGAACGGAAAATAGTAGCAAGGGGAATTTCTTCCAGCGAGTCGGCGGTTGGTGCAAGGTCCGGCAGGGAAAGCTTTGTGAATGGTTCCGCGAGAGCTCACCGAAAGGCACGATTGTCGAGTAGGCTGGGACGGCTGCTTCCGTTAAAGAGCTACGATATCGGTGTTTTGCTTTGGCAGGACGTCCTGTATCGGAATTGAGAGGGAGAAATTTCTCCGAAATCGGGTGGCACCGCGATACTTTCGCCCCGGCAGAATGCTTTTATTCTGTCGGGGCTTTTCGTATAGGTCGAGAATCTGGCGAGATTGTTTGCTTATGAGGTGGTGAGCGTATGTTTTTGACGAAACTTTGCGGGATGAAGACAATCGAAGCAGCTCGTGCAGCGGAACGTGCCGGAGCGGATATGATTGGTTTTATTTTTTGGAAACAGGCAAGGCGATATGTCGCGCCGGAATTGGCGAGAGAGATTGCTGGGCAGCTTGCGCGGGTAAAAAAAGTCGGTGTCTTCGTCGATGAGGATATATCTGTCGTTCAGAAGATTGCGCAGCTTGTGCCGCTGGACTATGTACAGCTCCACGGCCATGAGACAGCAGAATATGCGGAAGAGATAGGTGTTCCCGTTATCAAGGCATTTCGCTATACAGCGAATCTTTCTGCGGATGAAGTGAACGCCTATCCTGCCGAAATCGCATTGATCGACGCCTATCAAACGGGCGTCCCGGGAGGGACAGGAGAGACATTTGATTGGCGCTGTGCCGCCGAAGTACTTGCAAAGATAAAGAAGCCCATCCTCATTGCAGGAGGTATCTCGGAGAACAATTTCAGAGATGCCATGGAGATATTTCACCCGTACGGTCTTGATGTATCGGGAAGCTTGGAGATAAACGGGGAAAAGAGCATAGCGCGTATCGAAAGCTTTTTGTCCGCCGTCCGTACTTATATGAAGGAGAAGAAAGTGTAAAGGAGTTTGAAGATATGCGAGATATTTTTAGCGGAGATCGTCGAGAAGAAAAAGGAGATTGTCCGAGATGCCAAGAAGCAGCTGCCGATTGGCGAGATTATGGAAAACATTTTGTACGCCTCTTTTGAAGGCAGTCATAGCCTTAAGAAACACGGCTGGAGTCTCATTGCCGAGTGCAAGCTTCAGAGCCCGGCAAAGGGGCGGCTGACAAGATCGCACAGCGTTCTTGAACTTGCTAAGACGTATGAGAAAAACGGTGCGACGATGCTCTCGTGCATACGGATCCGCATTTTCTCGGCAAAAACGAAGATTTTATCGAGGTGCGGAAATCGGTGAAGCTGCCGCTCCTTCGGAAGGATTTTATCATCGACCCGTATCAAATCTATGAGTCGCGTTATCTTGGCGCGGATGCCGTGCCGCTCATCGTTCGAATTTTAACGCCGCGCTCTTAAAGTCCTTTCTCTATCTTACTTGGAGCCTCGGCATGGACGCACCGCTTGAGGTGCATGATGAAAAGGATCTCGATACAGCCCTTCGGACGCCGGCGCATATCATCGGCATCAATAACCGCAACCTCGTGACGTTTGAAACATCGATTGCAGAGACGCTGAAGCTCATGCCGAAGATGGATAAGACGCGCATCATCATCAGTGAGAGCGGCGTCTTCACCGCCGATGATGTGCGGACGCTGAAGGCTGCACAATGCGATGGCATCCTCGTTGGCGAAGGACTGGTAAGGGCGGAGGATGTTGCCAAGCAGACGAGGCTCTTTGCGGGCGATGCATTTAAGGAATAAGAAGAATTCTGTTTATTTAGGATAGGAAGGGATTAGCATCATGGCAAAAAAAGGAAGATTCGGCGATTACGGCGGACAATATGTTCCTGAGATCGTCATGCCGGCACTTGAGGAACTCGAAGCAGCGTATGCAGTGTATAAGGATGATCCGGCGTTTAAGAAAGAATTTGCGTACTACCTCCATCAGTATGCTGGACGCCCCTACGATTCTCTACCGCGCTGATCGCCTGACTGAACACTATGGCAAGGCGACGATCTACTTAAAGCGTGAGGACTTGCTGCATACAGGTGCGCATAAGATCAACAATGCACTGGGGCAGGCACTTCTGGCAAAGCGCATGGGGAAAAAGCGCATCGTCGCAGAGACGGGCGCAGGGCAGCACGGCGTTGCTTCTGCAACGGTTGCGGCACTCTTTGGCATGGAGTGCCATGTCTTCATAGGCGCGTTGGACATTGAACGTCAGAAGCTGAATGTCTTCCGCATGAAGCTTCTCGGTGCAAAGGTCATCCCCGTTTCCAGCGGCACAGGCACGCTGAAAGATGCGACGAGCGAGGCGATTCGCTACTGGGCGACGAACATTGAAGACACGCATTACATCATCGGTTCGGCCGTCGGTCCACATCCGTATCCGACCATTGTTCGCGACTTCCAGAAGGTCATTGGCGAGGAGATTCGCAGGCAGATCATGAAGGAGACAGGAAGTCTTCCTAATTATCTCATCGCCTGTGTCGGCGGCGGAAGCAATGCCATCGGCACCTTCTATGATTTCCGCAAGGATGCAGAGGTCAAGAAGTTTGGCGTCGAGGCAGGCGGCAAGAGCGATAAAACGGCAGAAAATGCGAAGACGCTCTCCGGCGCAGGTGAGCCGGGCGTCCTACACGGCGCGTATAGCTATCTGCTGCAGGATGATGACGGACAGGTGATCGAAGCTACTCCATTTCGGCGGGGCTTGATTATCCAGGCGTCGGCCCCTGAGCATTCCTACTTTAAGGACAGCGGTGTTGTACAGTATGTTTCCGTGACGGATAAGGAAGCGCTCGATGCCTTCCAGCGCCTTTTCGCGTACGGAGGGGGTCATCCCGGCGCTCGAAAGCTCGCATGCGCTGGCATATCTTGATCAGTTGATGCCCGAGACGAAAAAGGGCGAATCGGTTGTCGTCTGCCTCTCAGGGCGCGGCGATAAGGATGTGGCCATGGTGGCAAAGGTCTTGGAGGAGGAAGTCAAATGAACACGCGACTGGAAAAGAAAATGGCGGCGCTGAAAGCCGCTGGCAAAAAGGCAATCTTCATCTATATCACGGCGGGCGCGCCGACAGTCGAAGCTTCGATTGAAGCCATTCGCGAAGTGGAAAAAGCGGGTGCGAACGTTATCGAGCTCGGACTTCCGTTCTCTGACCCAATGGCCGATGGCCCTGTCATTCAGACATCGAGTGTCATCGCGCTTAAGAACGGCATGACTCTCAAAAAGGAGCTTGCGATCGTGAGAGAGATTCGTAAGTTTACAGACATCCCGCTCATAGCCATGGGTTACTACAACAATATGCGCAAATACGGTTTTGAAAAGTTCGTGCAGGATTTTAAGGCGGCAGGACTCGACGGCGTGATTATCCCGGATGTTCCGCATGAAGAGTCCCAAGAACTTCGCGCAATCTGCCAAAAGGAAAACTTTCATTATGCGGAATTCATCACGCCGGGCACGACAGAGGCGCGTATGGAAAAAGACGTGTCAAGGGGCAACGGGCTTTATCTACTGCGTTTCGAATAACGGCGTCACGGGGGTTAAGCAGGTGGACTATCGTACCATCGGCAAGGTCTGTGAAAAGGCACGCAGCTTTACCGATACGCCGCTTGCCGTAGGCTTTGGTATTGGAAGCCCAAAGGCGGCAGTCGAGGCGGCAGAACATGCGGATGCCGTCATTTGCGGCAGTGCAGTCGTCGGACGTTTGACGGAAGGCAAGAAGGAAGAGGCATTCGCCTCGTTCGTTCGATGCGCGAGGCACTCGACGCGGCATATTAAAAAGCCATGCGGTAAGGAGGCAGTTATGCAGAGAACACCCACGAAGGCAGAGTTTCTCCAACTCTCGAAACATGCGAACATCATCGCCGTGGCGAAAGAGATCAACATGGATCTCGACACGCCGGTTTCCATCTATTACAAGCTAGTCGGGGATGCACCGGGCTTTATTTTAGAGTCTGTCGATACGACACATCAGCAATTCGGCAGATATTCCTTCATCGGTGCGGAGCCCTTTGCACGCGTCGAGGTCTATAAGAACAAGCTGATGATTGAAGAGAGCGGGCGCATGAAATCCATCGATGCTCCGCCTGTTCCTGCGATTAAGAAATATCTTTCGCGCTATAAGAATGCACTCGAGAATGCCGAAATTCCACTTGCCTCAGGCGGCATGGTCGGTTACCTGAACTACGAGATTGTTGCGACGTTTGACCGCGTGCGCGGTATGCATCTCGGCGAAGAAGAGCTTTTGGGCGAATTTATGCTCGCCCGTATCCTCGTTGTCTTCGATACGCGCATGAACCGCATGCGCCTCGTCTATATTGCTGATACGGCGGGGAAAGAGGCGGCAGAGCTTGAGGCGTACTATGATGCTATAGAAGTGAAGATGGACGATATAGCGAAAAAGCTTAAAGCGCCGCTCATATTGCCAGAGGGCAGCTGCCCGAAGCGGACAGAAGCTCTTGACTTCTTGCAGAGGTTCGGCGAGGCACCGCAGGATTTTCTCGATGCGATTTACGAGGCTAAGGAACACATTTACGCCGGGGACATCTTTCAGGTCGTACCGTCACGTCAGTTCCGCGCAAAGATCACCAAGCCGTGCTTTCATTTTTACCGCCGCTTGCGGCAGGTCAATCCCTCGCCGTATATGTTCTATTTGAATTTCGGTGCGGTGAAGCTCGTCGGCGCCTCCCCTGAGATGCTGGTAAAGACGGCGGGTGAGCAGGTCTACACCTATCCGATTGCAGGTACGCGCCGCCGCGGAAAAGATGTCGAAGAAGATGCCAATCTCGCCAAGGGACTGAAAGCAGATGAGAAGGAATGTGCCGAGCACGCCATGCTCGTTGACCTTGCGCGCAATGACATCGGAAGAATCGCGCGGCCGGGTACCGTGGACGTGACGAAGTTCGAGGAGATCGAATACTTCAGTCATGTCATGCATATGGTTTCGGAGGTTCAGGGAAAGCTTAAGGAAAAGATGCATCCGATGGATGTTTTAGCAGCGACTTTCCCTGCCGGCACGGTGAGCGGTGCGCCGAAGCTTCGCGCAATGGAAATCATTCGTGCTCTCGAGCCCGTGCGCCGCGGCACGTATTCTGGCACTGTCGGCTATCTCGATTTTTCCGGTAATATGGATATGTGCATCACGCTTCGCACAATGCGCATCGAAAACGATGATGAGGCAGTCATTCAGTCTGGAGCGGGCATTGTCAAAGATTCTGTGCCGGAAAACGAGTACCGTGAGATTTTGCAGAAATCAAAGGCGCTCTTTGAAGTCGTCGAGGAGGTGGAAAACGATGTTGTTACTTTTGGATAACTACGATTCCTTTACCTACAATGTCTACCAACTTCTCGAGCGTCTCGGCGCAGAGGTCGACGTCGTGCGCAACGACGTCGTGACGGTTGGGGAAATTCGAAAGAAGAACTACGAAGCCATTGTTCTCTCGCCTGGGCCTGGTCTGCCAAAGGATGCAGGCATTACGGAAGATGTCATTCGCACACTCGGCGGCAGCGTCCCTATTCTCGGCATTTGTCTCGGTCATCAGGCAATCGGTGAGGTTTTCGGCGGAAAGGTCGTTCGCGCCGATGCGATCGTGCATGGAAAGAGTTCGAGCATTCGCCATAAGAAAACGGGTATTTACGAAGGGCTTTCCGGTGAAATGAAAGTAGCACGCTATCACTCACTTGTCGTCGACCGCGAGACGCTGCCAGACTGTTTGGAGGTAACGAGTGAGCTGGAAGATGGCATGATTATGGGGCTTCGCCATAAAGAACTCGATATCGAAGGCATTCAATTTCATCCGGAATCCATCTTGACACCGGAAGGACCGAAAATGATGGAAAACTTCCTTCGTCATATCAAGACGAGAGATATATAAAAATGGCTGTGGATGAGGTCTGTCCTATTTTATATCATTCATAGAGAAAGCAGTTGCACGTATTCTTTACGAGAACAGCATCTTTCTTACAAAATTACAGTTCTTCTCTTTTAGAAGGACTGTTTTTATATATAAGCTATATATAAGAAAGAAAAGAAAAGCAGGGGAAACAAGTTTGAAATTTTCGATGAAATTTGACATTTAGTAGAAAAATGCGATAATATGATAAACATAACGAAAAAGTATTCATGCTTTTTAACGATATGGTTGCGTTAGGATTCTTCCGCGTGGCTTTCTATTACTAGAAAGAGGTTGTACAAAATGGAAAAAGATCGATCTCACACAGTATGGAATCAAGGGAACCCCAGAAATCATTCATAACCCTGACTATAAGGTTCTCTTTGACGAAGAGACAAAGGAAGGTCTTGAAGGCTTCGAAATTGGACGTATTTCAGAACTCGGTGCTGTCAATGTCATGACAGGCGAGTTTACGGGGCGTTCGCCAAAGGACAAGTTTATCGTAGACGATGAGACAAGCCATGATACGGTCTGGTGGACGAGTGAAGCGTACCCGAATGACAATCACCGCGCGACGACGAAGGCATGGCACGCTGTCAAGGAGATTGCACAGGAAGAGCTTTCAAACAAGCGTCTTTTTGTCGTCGATGCGTTCTGCGGTGCAAATAAGGACACGCGCATGGCTGTCCGCTTCATCGTCGAGGTCGCTTGGCAGGCACATTTCGTTACCAATATGTTTATCCGTCCGACAGAAGAAGAGCTTAAGAACTTTAAACCGGACTTTGTCGTCTACAATGCTTCGAAGGCAAAGGTAGAAAACTATAAAGGGCTTGGACTCCACTCAGAAACAGCTGTTCTTTTCAACCTCACAGAGCACGAGCAAGTCATCGTCAATACTTGGTATGGCGGCGAGATGAAGAAGGGCATGTTCTCGATGATGAACTACTTCCTTCCGCTCAAAGGCATTGCTGCTATGCACTGCTCTGCCAACACGGATAAAGACGGCAAGAATACGGCAATTTTCTTCGGTCTTTCCGGCACGGGGAAGACCACGCTTTCAACCGATCCGAAGCGCCTTCTCATCGGTGACGATGAGCATGGCTGGGATGATAACGGCGTCTTTAACTTTGAGGGCGGCTGCTATGCAAAAGTCATCAATCTCGATATGCATGCAGAGCCGGATATTTACGGCGCCATCAAGCGCAATGCACTTCTCGAAAACGTCACGCTCAACGATGGCGGCGCGATCGACTTTGCTGATAAGAGTGTTACGGAAAACACGCGTGTTTCCTATCCGCTCAGCCATATTAAGGGCACGGTTTTAGACATCGTTTCGGATCATAGCGCAGGCCCGGCGGCAAAGAGCGTCATCTTCCTTTCCGCAGATGCTTTCGGTGTTCTTCCGCCGGTATCCATCCTGACGCCGGAGCAGATGGAATATTACTTCCTCTCAGGCTTTACCAGCAAGCTTGCCGGTACAGAGCGCGGTATCACAAAGCCGACGCCGACCTTCTCCGCATGTTTTGGTCAGGCGTTTCTCGAACTTCATCCGACCAAGTACGCCGAAGAACTCGTCAAGCGCATGAAGGCGAACGGCACGAAGGCATATCTTGTTAATACCGGTTGGAATGGTTCGGGCAAGCGTATTTCCATCCGTGATACACGCGGCATCATCGACGATATCCACAGCGGTGCTATCAACAAGGCACCGACAAAGAAGATTCAGTATTTTGACCTCGAGATTCCGACAGAGCTTCCGGGTGTCGATTCGAAGATTCTCGATCCGAAGGATACCTACATGAACCCGCTGGATTGGGAAAACGAAGCAAAGATGCTCGCGAAGATGTTCATCGACAATTTCAAGAAGTACGAGACAAACGACATCGGAAAAGCTCTCGTAGCTGCTGGTCCGAAACTCTGATGATAGCAGTACGCTGATTAAAGTAAAAACCGCCTTTCGAAAGGAAGAGCGGTTTTTTTATATAGCGAATTATAATTAAATTCTTATGAAACTCATATGATTGTCCTTTATGATTAAAAAAATAATCAATGATTGGTATAGAAGATATGTGACAGGGTATGTTAGGGAATCGAGGTATATTTATGAAACAAATGTTCAAGTGGAGCGGAGCAATGCTAATGGCGATGCTCTTTCTTTCGCCGAGCTGTTTTGCGCGGGATCTCTCGCTTGAAGATGCGATTGGATTGGCACTTTCCGGCAATACGGGACTTCGCATCACGCAGAAGAATGAGATAGCAGCAGAAGAAGCAGTGAATGTTGCTAAGGGTGAAAACGGCGTTTCTGCTAAGGTTTCCGACAATCTTTCTGTCTCGAAAAATTCAAACAGCGACCGCTCAACATCGAATGGGCTGAATGTCAGCGGCAGTCTGCCGCTTTACTCCGGTGGGCGCAATCAGGCAGAGATTCATCGTACAGAGCTTGCGCTTGACGCGGCGGGGCTTGCGACAGAGCGTGAACGCGAAAACCTGAAGTCGAATGTCATCAATGCCTATTATACGGCGCTTGAGGCAAGGCATACGATCGAGGTTCGGCAGGACACGGTAAATCGCTACCAAGATCATTTGAATCTAACGACATCGCTTTTTCAAGCGGGCTCAAAGGCGCGGATTGACGTTATCGATATGAACGTTCAGCTGTCAAATGCACAGCAGGATCTGATTCGCGCTAAAAATACTTATGAAGTGGATCTTGCAAAACTTCGCGATTACATCAATATCGATCGCAGCGAACCCTTGCGGTTGACGACGGATTTTGTCTATCAGCCGTTTTCCTCGTCGCTCAATCAAGCTGTTGCCTATGCCTATACCAACCGCAAGGATCTTCTTGCCGATATTCACAAACTTTGTCAGTATGAGGAATCGCTGAAATCAGCAAAGTCTGCCTACCTTCCCTCGGTAGATCTTTCGCTTTCTGCGGGGCAGACCAATGCCATAGAGCCGCATTCGGACTCTACGCAGGATATCCGCGGTACGGTTGGGCTGTCGTGGAGTATTTTTGACAGCGGCATCACGCGCGCACGCGTAAAATCAGCGAATAACGATATCGATGTTGCGCTTTTGAAGTACCAGAAAGACAAGGAAGCGGCAGATCTTTCCGTGCGCGAAGCATACCATAATATGCGTGAGGCAGAACAGCGTTTTAACTCGACGGGAAATGCTGTGCGTTTGGCGGAAGAAAACTACTACATTGCACGAGAGAAATATCGCGTCGGTGCAGGTTTGATGGTAGATATTACGGATGCGCAGGCATCGCTTGCGACGGCACGCCTTAACGAAATCAGTGCAAAATATGACTATGTTCGTTACAAGGCGGCAGTGGAAAATGCCATGGGCATCTCGTTGACAGACAGTGAGCGCATGGCGGCTGACCGCTTGGCGCCGGTACTTTTGCCAAAGATCGATGTATCGAAGACGAAAGACGCCGTTGACAGCGGCACCTATGACCGAAAGGCTGCGAATGAGAGCAGCAGGACGTCTGCTGCCGCAAAGAAGAACGAAGACAAGGCGCGGGCACCAGAGCAGCGCGCCATCCAGCCGACTGGCCGCAAGACATCGCGCGATACGAAGAGTGTGGAAGAAGGGCAGATGGATACGTCCGACAACGTTGCGCGCGAGCTTGCAGGAGAGGTGACGAAATGAAAGTACATTTGAATGGAAAAGTTAAAGGCGCGATTGCTGTCATCGTTGTGGCAATCGCTGCCGTTATAGGCTACCGACAATACCAGGAAAAACAGGAGGCTGCGCAGGAGTCACAGGTGGAGACGGTCACTGTCAGCCGTATGGATTTGAAATCTACGGTTTCGGCAACGGGTACGATTCACCCTATCGACTCCGTGGAAGTCAGCTCGCGCATCACGGCGCGCCTGAAGACGGTGAATGTCAAGGAAAACGATCAGGTGAAGGCGGGGCAGGTTCTGGCAACGCTTGATGCCAAAGACTATGAGGCCAAGCGCGACCAAGCACAGTACAAGGTGACGAATGCAAAGGCGGAATACGACCGCGTTTCTTATCTGTACAGTATTGGCGCGGACACGCAGAAGCAAGTGGAAGACGCGCAGATGAACTATGACACAGCTGTTTCTGCACTCACGCAGGCAAGTTCCGATGCAGATGAGACGAATATCTTAGCACCTATCGACGGCACCGTAGTCGGTGAGCCAAAGACAGTCGGTACCATGGCCGTTGCAACGAGCGATAATCCGACGGTCATCATGCGCATCGCAAATCTTTCGTCAAAGGAAATCAAGGCAAAGATCGATGAAACAGACATCGGCAATATTGCGGTCGGTCAGCCTGCAACCTTCACCGTGGATGCCTTTACAGATAAGACCTTTACGGCACGCGTGAAGGCGATTGCGCAGACAGATACGACAAACAGTTGGGATACGACGAGCTCGACGACGACAACGACGTCGTCTTCGGCAAGTGTCATCTACTACTATGTTACGCTGGCGGTCGATGACCCGGAAAATCTTCTTCTTCCCGCCATGACGGCACGCGTCGATATTCATACGGCAGATCGACCCGATGCGCTTGCTATTCCGCTCTCTGCACTGAAGACCGATACGACGGGCTCTTATGTCGTCATCCTGAACAGCGACGGCACGCAGGAAAATCGTTATGTTGAGACGGGCATCTATAGCGATGAATACGTTGAGATTCTCTCAGGACTGGAAGATGGCGAAAAGGTTGTCAATACGTCGACCGTAAAGCAGTCGACGCAGGCAAAGCAGACACAGGCAGGTGGCGGTCCGCCGCGTATGTGATACGGCGAGAGAGGTAGCACTATGTCGATAGAAAATAGGTATGCGACAATCGAGCTCAAGGGCATTAAGAAGCTCTACCAGATCGGTGGTGAAGAAGTCGCGGCGCTAGCCGGCATTACGACGAATATCTACGCGGGTGAGTTTGCCGCGCTTATGGGACCTTCCGGCTCGGGCAAATCGACGCTTATGAACATTCTCGGCTGTCTGGATCGTCCAACGACGGGTTCCTACAAGCTCGATGGCGAAGAAGTCGCGGGTCTTGACGACGATGCGCTGGCACGAACGCGCAATAAGAAAATTGGCTTCGTCTTCCAGAACTTCAATCTGCTCTCGCGCATCACGGCTCTTTGAAAACGTCGCACTTCCGCTCATCTATGCAGGCGTTGGAAGACACGAGCGTACAGAGCGTGCGAGGCACTACTTAAAGGCTGTTGGTCTGGAGAGCCGCGCCGACCACCAGCCAAACGAGCTTTCGGGCGGTCAGCGTCAGCGCGTCGCCATTGCCCGCGCCCTGGTTAACGATCCGCATATCATCATGGCAGACGAGCCAACAGGCAATCTCGACACGAAGTCGACGAAGGAAAATTATGGAACTTTTTCCAAGATATGCATGAAAAAGGGGCGTACGATCATTCTCGTCACCCACGAACCGGAGATTGCCGCGTGCGCAAGCCGTCAGCTTCTCGTGCGCGACGGGCTCATCACGCGTGATGAAGGAAAGGGCGTGGTCATGGATGTTGTTTAAGGAATGTTTCTTGATGGCGCTCTCCGCGCTCGTTGCCAATAAGCTTCGCTCTCTTCTCACGATGCTCGGCGTCATCATCGGCGTGGCAGCCGTCATCGCGCTCGTCTCTGTCGGCATGGGCGTTCGCAGCGGCATCACGTCGAACTTCGAAAGCCTTGGCGCCAATACGGTCATCGTGCAGCCGGGGTCCTCGAACCGTGGCGGTCCGCGCCAGGCGGCAGGTTCGATGAAAACTTTGAAATATGACGATGCAAAGGCGATAGAAGCGAAGGTCAAGAACATCGACTATGTTTCACCGACCGTTTCCTCTTCGTACCAGATTGTCAATGGCAATCAGAACTGGAATTCGAATGTCACGGGCGTAACGCCGGAACTCTTGCCTATCCGTTCACTTTCCATCGAAAGTGGCTCCTTTATCAGCAAGAGCGACATGCAGAAGCGCAGCCGCGTAGCCGTCATCGGCTCGACTGTCGCGACGAACCTCTTTGGCGGGGAAAACCCTGTCGGACAAAACATTCGCATCAATAATCAGCCGTTTAAAATCGTCGGCCTCTTAACGACGAAGGGAAGCTCCGGCTTTGGGCAGGATCAGGATGACATTGTTTACATTCCGCTCACGACCGCACAGGAACGCATGCTCGGCATCACTTACGTTCAGAGTATCAATGTACAGGCGGTTTCGACCGATAAGATCGATCAGGTTCAGGCGGACATCGAAGCGCTTCTGCGCCAGCGTCATCACATTACAGGAGATAAGGAAGATGATTTCCAAGTCAACAGTACGGCGAGCATCATCGAGTCAGTCAATCAATCGACTGGCATGCTCACCATCTTTCTCGGCGTCGTGGCCGGCATCTCTCGTCGTCGGCGGTATTGGCATCATGAATATCATGATGGTTTCCGTCACGGAGCGTACGAGGGAGATCGGTATAAGAAAAGCACTCGGCGCGACATTTCGGAATATCATGATGCAGTTCATGATCGAAAGTATGGTCATCGGTATTGTCGGCGGCCTCATCGGCATCATCCTAGGCTGCAGTATTTCGCTCCTCATCTCACAGTTCAGCACTTTCAAGACAATGATCACACTGACCCCTATTCTCGTCTCTTTTTGCTTTGCTGTCGGCATCGGTTTGTTCTTCGGCATCTATCCGGCAAGAAAAGCTGCCAAGCTCGATCCGATTGAAGCCCTGCGGTATGAATGATACAGTGTTTTTCGTGTTGCCCGTTCTCGTTTGAGCAAAGACTAGGCGTTTGCAAAGAGTGGAAGGGGGGAGAGAAATATAATGTCGTCACGTTTAGCAGCATCGCCTTCTGCGAGGGCGCAGGCTTCACCAATGACCTTTGCATCGGCTTCTTCCGCTAAGATACGCAGGGCTTTCATAGAGCCGCCGGTACTGATGACATCATCGAGAAGCAAGACTTTCTTTCCTTTGATGCGCGTTGCATCGACACCGTCGAGACAGAGCTTTTGCACGCCATGCGTGGTAATGGAAATGTCTTTTGTCCAAAGGACGTTTTCCATATAGGCTTTGATGGATTTACGCGCAACAAAGTAGCGGGGAAAGCCTGCGATCTCTGCGAGAGCAGCGGCAAGCGGAATCCCCTTGGTTTCTGCTGTTAAAATGGCTTCGGTATCAGGGGAATTCTTTTGGCGAGTTCCCTTGCACAGGCAAGCGTCAGTTCGACATCGCCGAGCATGATGAAGCCTGCGATAGAAAGTGTATCGCTGAGTTTTAAAATGGGGAGATCTCTTGTAACCCCAGCGACGGTTAGGGGATAAGTTTTATTGGCCATAGTACCTCTTTAGCATTTTTTCTCAGCGAGTACCATCTCGAGCGCATTGAGTGTGTCTGAAATGTCTTCTTCCGTGATGATAAGCGGCGGTTGAAATGCCATGACATTTCTGGCAACGCCGTTCTTGCCGATGATAAAGCCACGATCTTTAAGCGTTTCAAGAACGTCGTCGAGCTCTTCGGCGGCAGGGCTCTTATCGGCGTGAATAAATTCCGCGCCTGTCATCAGACCAAGACCGCGGATGTCACCGATGATTGGATGATTTTTCTGAATCTCGCGGAGACCAGCGCGAAGTCGCTCGCCGCGTGCGGCCGCTTGTTCTAGCGAGATGGTGTTCTTGGATATAGTTGATGACGGCAAGACCTGCGGTCGTAGAGACGGGGTTGCCGCCGAGAGTCGAAGCGCCGGGCTTTGTGTAGGTGTCGGCAATCTCGGCTGTCGATATAAAGGCAGAAATCGGTGCGCCATTGCCGAGTGCCTTGGCACATACAAGAATGTCGGGGATGACACCGTAGTGTTCGATCGCGAACATTTTGCCCGTACGGGCAAAGCCTGTCTGCACTTCATCGGTGATGAGAAGAGTGCCATACTGCGCGAGAATCTCTTTGACGCGCTTGAAGTAGTCTTCGGGGAACGATGATGCCGGCGTTACCTTGGATGGATTCTGCGATAAAGGCACCGGGGCGCCCGCTCGTCGAGGTCTTGATAACATCTTCAATGGCATTGGCGCAGGCGAGGTCGCAGGTGTCGGGCTTTCTGCCGAGCGGACAGCGGTAGCAGTACGGATTCGGTGCAAAGTGAATGCCGCCGACAGGCTCCGGATCTGTGCGCCACATCTGTATGCCCGTGATGCTCATGCCGAGTTTTGTGCGGCCGTGGAGACCGTTTCGAAGCGAGATAATTTCACTGTTTTTCGTATAAATGGAAGCGAGAAGGAGCGCTCCTTCCGTTGCTTCAGAGCCTGTGGAACAGAAGAAACTTTTCTGGAGGTCCCTGGGGTGACTTCGGCGAGCTTTTCCGCGAGGTTGACAAAGTTTTCTGTTAGGTAGACGTTGCAGATGTGCTGCAGCGTGCCGACTTGCTCCTGTACTTTCCGGGTGATCTCCGGGTTGCAATGCCCACAGTTCATAACGGAAACGCCGGCGAAGCAGTCGAGGTATCTGTGCCCTTCACTGTCAAAGAGATACTGCATCTCACCGCGGACGATTTGGCGCGGCGCTTTGTAGAAATGACCCAGACAGGGCATGATGTATTTCCTTTTCTTTTCAAGAATGGCTTCCGGTCCAATATACGTTTTCGTTTGTTCCCCCATGGAAAGACTCCTTTCAAAAATATTCCTAAGATATAGGGTCAAATTGAATTTCGGCTCTGGCGGAAGCGGAAGGTGCCGATGCCGAATTTGCGCGGGGATAGTTTTTCTATGTCCTTCCATGCGTCTGCATGAGGAATTTTTCCTTGGGCAAGGTTGTCAAGTGCTGTGCGATATAGCTTGGTGACCTTTGCTGCCAGCGCGGGCTCGTAGTCCTGCGCTTCGATGCGGTAGGATGTGATGCCGTTTAGTTTATCGAGGTACGGATAGTAACAGAGATCCTTGGCGAAAAGGATGTGACTGCGGCCAAATTGATCCATGCGAATCGAGTGCTTTTCATCCGCTTCGTCAAGAAAAGCGTAGCGGCGCTCCATAAGCTCTGGTTCATTAAGTTCATTGTATCCTGGCAGGCTCATCGCGATAAAGTTGTGGTCACAGATCATGGATTCGTAGCGACCGTGAACGACCGTTTCTATGGGAAGTTCGGACGTTTCGACAATCTCACGGAGCTGCTCGTAGCTGAGTTCGAAGGAACTGGTTGCCATGGTGAGACCATTTTCTTTCAGAAATTTCGCCGCTTGACTGTTGAAAAGATTGAAGGAATAATCTGCCTGAATGGGGAGGTCGAGCAGACACTTGGCAAGGTGGAGAGAGCCGAGGTTTGAGACCATAATACCGTCGGGGCGCATGTGATGCAGTGCCGTGAAGAGTTGTTCGAGTTCGCCGCATTCCCGGCGCATTGTCGTGCGCGGCGTCGTGACAATAACTTTTACCTTGCCTTTGGCATAGGCGAGAATTTCTTCATAATCGGTGAGTTTCCATGGGCGATGGGGGCGGAAAGCTTCGCCGCCGACATAGACGGTATCGGCTCCTGCGTCGATGACACGCTTGGCAGATTCGAGCGTGTTTACACGGACAGAGAGCGTGCGATGTGCGGTATTTCCTTTGGCAATTGGGGCTTCTTCCTTTAGAATGTCGTCTTGGAAGCCCGCTTCTTTCACTGCCTTGCTGAAGAAGCGCGGCTCGCGCTCGCCGGTAAAGCCGATATCCTTTATGGTCGGCTGACCAAAGGCGAAGGTCGTTGTGAAATCGCGCGCACGATTTTCATAAAGGCTCTTCCAGCCATCTTCGTCCGTTTCGTAGCCCGTTGGGTCTGCGATATAGGCATCGATCGCCTTGCGGTAGGTCGAGACAATGCGGCGGATAAAGGGCGCGGGGCGCATGCGGCCTTCTATCTTAAAGGAGAAGACACCTGCCTGAATGAGCTGCGGAATGGCGCGGTACATGCACATGTCCTTAAGCGCAAGTTTGTAAGGACCGGGGGCGTCTTTGTCGAGAATTTCGCCCGTCGCATCATCGATGAGCTTGTACGCCCAACGGCAGGGCTTTAAGCAGCGGCCGCGGTTGCCGCTCTGACCAAAGACAACGCCCGAATGAATGCACTGCCCGCTTTCTGCGATACACATATCACCGTGCATGAAATATTCCACCTCGATGCCCGTCTTCTCGCGAAAGAGCGCGAGCTCAGAAAGGGTCATCTCGCGGCCGACGACGACGCGCGTAATGCCGTATTCCTTGAGTTTATCAATGGCATATACACTATGCGTGTTCATCATGACGGATGTATGAAGGGGAATCGTCAAGCCGAGGTCATGAATGATCTCGAGGACAGCGAAATCCTGAACGAGGATAGCATCCGGGCGAATTTTTTCTAAGTAACAGAGATACTCTTTTAGCGCGGGGAGCTCTTCGTTGCTGATAAGGTTATTGAGCGTGATATAGAGGCGCACATCGTGTGCATGGGTGTATTCGACGGCTTTTTTCAACATAGCATTGTCAAAGTTGAAGTCGCCTTCGTGCATGCGCATATTGAAGTGCTTGCCGCCAAGATAAACGGCATCCGCGCTAGCCTCGACAGCCGCTTCAAGTGCATCCCACGTCCCTGCCGGTGCCAGAAGCTCGACGGACTTACGCGTTAACAGCATAGATCATTACTCCTTTTATCCTTTTCGATATTCTGCATAAATCATATATATCCCTACTTTAACATCAACGATTGGGCTTGGCAAGTGCATGCAGCAGCCGGAACTCAATGCTTTCGCTTGGGGTAGACGCCGATGGTGAGCTCGTTTAGCAGGGGAAAAACATTACCAATCCTGCGGAAGATAACACCGGCGAGGACGGCGAGTATCAGCGTGATGAAATAGAAAACAATGGCCATCGATGCCGTCATGATGCGGCCGGAGCCAGCAAGGTGACTGATGAAAAAGGGGTGACAGAGATAGGCAAAGTACGAATGCTTGCCGAGCGTATGAAGGAGACGGTCTAGGAGGACAGGGAAGTGAACTTCTGTGAAGAGCATGAAGAAGAAAAGCGATGCCGCGACTGTGTAGAGTATGCCGACAGGCGAGAGCTGGTGTGCCGTGTTGATCGCCTCAAGCTGCGAGTAGCCATCTAGGTAGAGGAGCTTGTAGTAATGCGTGAGCATGGCTGCGAGTGTTATAAAGAAGAGGATGCTGATGGTCGTGCGCTTCTCGCTGAGAAAGGTGCGAAAGGCTCTTGCATGCATGGCAAGATAACCACCGAGCAGGAAGACAAAGAGATAGTGAAGCGGCCAATAGTTCAGGCGATACATGAGAAAGGACTTTAAATGTGAGGTGTCGGGAAGTCCGTAGATATAGAGACTAAGAGCGGTTGAGTAACTCGACCAGTAGTCAAAGCCAATCTGCAGTAGGAGGAGAAGCGTGAGTGATACCAAGCCAAACCGCCTTACTATAGGAATCCAAAGCGGCATGAGGATGTAGAACCATAGAAGTATCACAAGGAAGTAGAGATGGTATTTCGTATTGCCGAAGAAGAGCAGCGAAAGGAAGTATGAAGGATCTGGAAAACCCGTACCGTAGAAACAGCCGTCGTGAATGACGTAAAAGAGCGACCAGACGACATACGGGATGAGGACAGCCTTGAAACGGCGAGAAAGAAAGTTCTGGTACGAAAAAGGCTTTCTCGTCAAGGTTGTAAAAGAGCCCGAATGCCGAAATGAAGAAGAAGATCGGGACGGAAAAGCGCGAGACGATTTCAAAAAGCGCGATGAGATGCGGGTTTGAAAGCGCGTTTTCAATGTACTGCGAACCGACGTGAATGCCGATGACGCCCATCATAGAGATGCCGCGGATATATTCAATGGCGAGAAGTCTCAGGTTTCTTACCATCGAAAGTATCCGCGGCACTAGAGCGCATCCTGCCTTTTACCTGCGTATCGGTCGCATGGGAAATGGGCATGGTCATAAAGAAAAGAGAGGCCTCCTCTGTTTGTGAAAAGTCTTTCCTATTATGAAGTTATTCGCTCAAAATATATTCGATATGGACATTCGCCGACAGCGAGAGACTGCCTGCTTCAATCGGTGTTGCTGCATCTTTTGCAAGCATCAGCATCGAGGAATTCAAGCGGCGGGACTCAAGCGTTCCTGTGTTTTCACTGACACTTTTGATGCCGATGATGCGCCTTCCAACGCCCTGCGCAAGGATATCCGCCTTTGACGTGCGTCACTTACTGCGGCGAGCAGGGCTTCTTTTCGGACAGCTTCCGTATCGCGTGCGGAAAAATCGAGCGAGCTGATCTCGTTTGCACCACTGGCGAGTGCTGTGTCGATGACGCGCCCGACAAGTTTGGTATTACGAACAGTGACGACGATCGAGTTGTTTACGACATAGCCAGAGATTTTATTCCTGGATCGATCGCCCGTCTCGTAATTGGGCTGGAAGGAATAATTACTCGTCTGTATGTCGCTTTCTGCAATGCCGAGCGCACGGATGGCATCGCGGGTTCTTCCGGACTGCAAGGCATTGTCATTTTGTGCTTTGCTCGCGTCTTGCCCGAGCGTTGTGACGCCAATCGTGATGGTTGCCATATCCGGCGTCACAAAGCCTTCGCCGTGTCCGTCGACCGCGAGCATCGAACGTATGTCCACGTTATCCGCTGCAAATGCAGTCGCGGCGGAGAGCATAAGGGTGAGCGCGAAGAGCGCAGCGATGATTTTCTTCATATGCATAAGTATACCTCCTTGTGTAGGAAACATGCGAGAAAAACGCGGATGTTCCCTATGCAATTAAATAACCATTTATATCTTATCATAGATTTCTGACAAAAGGAAGAGAAATAGGAGGAAAACATACGATGAGAGTCGAATAAGGCGAGAAAGAAAAGAAATATAGCAGCCATGCGAAAATCGTGGCTGCATGCAAGGAGCCGGTAAGGGAGTTTATCGGCGAGAGAGGAGAAAACCATCATGATGGCATTGAATTTTCAAGCGGCAAAGCATAAGAAGATGCTCATGGAGCGTACGAAGAACTGCACTGTCCGCCTGGGGGACGTCAGCGCACAATTTCCGGAAAACTCTATCGTCTGGGTTACGACCGGCGATAAGGGCGAGCCGAAGCACAAGCTCTATACCGCCTTCCTCGATAAAGTTCGCGTAAAAACCATGGGGACGCTGACGAGCCGTGACCTTGGACATCAGAATCCTGAAATCAACTCTCGTGAAGAGCTTATCGAAGACTTCGAACGCATCTACAAACGCCGTATCCTGATGGAAGACGTCGTGACGGTTATCTATTTTTCCGAGGTACATGATGACCTCGAGTAACTCTAGACCGGCAGGAAGAATGGAGACAGTATGGAGCTTTTGGTTTACAGAAAAGCAAACGAAGAATGTAACCTTTTCCATCAAGGTCGACAGGGAAGTGTTTTCTAAGCAGAGCGAATTTCAGCGCATAGATATTTTCGATTCGCCGGAATTCGGGCGCTTCTTGACGCTTGACGGCTACATGATGCTGACAGAAAAGGATGAATTCATCTATCATGAGATGATTACACATGTGCCGATGTGCGTGAAACCCGATGTGAAAGATGTGCTCGTGGTCGGCGGTGGTGACGGCGGTACAGTGCGCGAGCTTGTGCGCTATGACGGCATCGAGCATATTGATCTCGTCGAGATTGATGAAGATGTCGTCAAGGCGTGTGAAAAGTATCTGCCGCAGACAGCGGGAAAGCTTTGTGACGTGCGCATTGCTATGCACTTTGAAGATGGACTGAAATTCGTCCGTCATGCGCAGGATGCCTATGATCTGATTATCGTGGACTCAACAGACCCCTTTGGACTGGGCGAGGTTCTTTTCACAAAGGAGTTTTATGGCAACTGCTATAAAGCACTTCGTGAAGACGGCATCATGGTTAATCAGCATGAGAGTCCCTTTTACCCTGAGGACGGCTATGCGATGCAGCGTGCGCATGCAGCGATTACACTTTCCTTTCCCATCTGCCGTGTCTATCAAGCGCATATACCGACGTATCCTTCGGGACATTGGCTTTTTGGCTTTGCAGCGAAAAAGCGTCATCCTGTCGCAGAAGTTGCCTTTGATGCTTGGGAAAAGCTGGAGATAACGACACGCTATTATAATACGAAACTTCATCAAGGTGCGTTTGCACTGCCGACGTATGTAGAGGAGATGTTAAAGAGTGTGGAACCAGAACATTGAGACCTTCCTCGGCTGTGACAGCGCGTATGAAGAGAGCCGCATCGTACTCTACGGCGCACCGTTTGACTCGACGACGAGCTATCGTCCGGGAACCCGGCTGGCAAGCCGTCACATGCGTGCGGAATCCTATGGATTAGAGACGTACAGTCCCTATCTTGACCTTGACCTAGAGGAGGCGGCAGTCTTTGACGGCGGCGACCTTGAGCTTCCGTTCGGTGACACAGAAGCCGCGCTTTCAATGATTGAGGAGCGAGCGGAGAAAATCCTATCCGATAAGAAACTTCCGTTTCTTATCGGCGGTGAGCATCTCGTGACGCTCGGCGCACTTCGCGCGGTCTTTTGCGCGCATCCTGACCTTGTCGTCATTCATTTTGACGCACATACTGACCTTCGAGATGAATATTTGGGGTAAAATTGTCTCACGCCTCTGTCATTCGCCGTGTATGGGATCTGCTTGGCGATGACCGCATATACCAATTTGGCATTCGCAGCGGTGAGCGCGCGGAATGGAAGTGGGCGCAGGAGGGACATACAAAGCTTACCCAGTTCGACTTTACGGGACTTGAAGCAGTACTGAAAAAGATCGAGGGAAAGCCCGTCTACTTTACCATAGATCTCGATGTCCTCGACCCGGCATATTTTCCAGGCACGGGCACGCCGGAAGCGGGCGGTGTCACCTTCCTTGACCTTCTAGGTGCTGCGCGAAAGGTGATAAGCTGTGCAAATGTCGTCGCCTGCGACCTTGTCGAGCTCGCGCCGCTGCTCGATGCCAGCGGCGTATCGACTGCCGTTGCACTGAAGCTTCTCCGTGAGATGCTGTTGATGCAGGAATTACCGTTTCTTCGTCCTAAAAAGTAAGCATGTTGTTTGAGATGCGAAGTTTTTTGAAAATAGAAGTATAACAAAAAGGCGAATCTTTCACTATGAGATGAGAAGAAGTCGCCTTTTTACCATGAGGAAAAGGGAAGTCTCAATCAGAATTTTCCAATGATCGCTTCGATGTTGTCGTGTTTGCCAAGGATGAGAATAGTGTCCTTTTCCTTGAGTTGAGGTTTTCGGCGTGATGTCAACCGTCAAGTGACCGTCGAGGCGTATCCCGAGAATGTTGACATGATAATTGCGGCGGATGTCGAGCTCACCGATGGTATGTCCCTGTCCACATGGCCGGCATGGTGACTTCGTAGACGCCGTAGCGATTGCTCAGCGCAAAGTAGTCGAGCAGGTGGCGGCTTCCATAGCGCATAGCCGTCCATAGGGCAAGTTGTTTTTCCGGGTAGACGACTTCGTCGGCACCGCTTTTTATAAGAATTTTTTCGTGAATGCTGCTGGAGGCTCTGGCAATAATTTGGCGTGCGCCGAGTTCCTTTAATTGAAGTGTCGTCTCTAGTGAGCTTTGAAAGTCGTCGCCGATGGCGACGATGGCAACATCAAAGTTGCGGACGCCAAGGGAAGCGAGAAAACTTTGGTCTGTACTGTCGGCGATGAGTGCGTTGGTCACAAAGGGCAGGACTTGGTTGACGAGCTCTTCGTTCTTGTCGATGGCCATGACTTCGTTGCCCTGTTCGTGAAGTTTGCGGGCTACATGGCGGCCGTAGCGACCAAGTCCGATGAGAAGGACGGATTTCATAGGAAGACCTTTCTTTTATTATACATGGCGTGCGGTTAACCAATGGTAAGCTTTTCCTCCGGCACTCTCCTTACGAGATGGGATTTCCTGCTGTGGAAGGCGTAGACGAGCGTGAGTGCGCCGACGCGGCCGAAGTACATAAGGAGCATTAACAGGCACTTTGACGGTGTGGAAAGTTTATCGGTTAGTCCAATGGAAAGCCCGACTGTACCGAGGGCAGATGAGGTTTCCACAAGACTGTCGATCATCTCTGCCCCGTCGAAGTATGAGAGGAAGATACTGCTGGAAAAGAGCAGCAGCGCGTAGAGGAGAAAGATGGCAACAGCTTCCTGCAGTGTTTCAAGCGAGATGCGCCGCGAGAAGCATTCGATATCCAGCCGATAGCGGAGGATGGAAAACATGGCGATGAGGAGCGTGAATGCCGTTGTCGTCTTAATGCCGCCTGCTGTCGATCCCGGTGCGCCGCCAGTAAACATCAGGAGTACCATGATGCACTTGCCCGCCTCGGTCATGTCCTCAATGTTTATGGTATTGAAGCCTGCGGTGCGTGCTGTGACCGATTGGAAAAATGCGGCAAGGCCACGTCCATTTGTGAGAAAGCCCATGTCGCCAAAGTAGAAGATGACAGCAGGAAGCAGGATGAGAAAGGCAGTCATTGACAAGATGATCTTCGTTTGAAGCCGCCATTGATGCACGCGGAATCTGTTTTCGTGAAGGTCTGCCCATGTGAGAAAGCCAAGCCCGCCGCTGGCGATAAGTGCCATGATGATAAGATTCATCCAAGGATTGGCAACATACGCCATGAGTGAGCCGCCGTCCTGCGATCCCATGAGGTCAAAGCCTGCATTGCAAAAGGCAGATATGGCATGAAAAAGCGCCATCCAGATCCCTTGTAGGACACCGAAGTCTTGGTAAAAGACAGGGAAGAGGAGGAGCGTGCCGCATAGCTCAATGCCTGCTGTAAACGCGAGTACAAAGCGCAGCAGGCGCACGATGCCGCCGAGCTGGTGAATGGAAAGTGCATCCTGCATCGTACTTCGCTGCATAAGGCCGACCTTCTGTCCGGAAGCGACGGTAATCGTGACTGCCATCGTGACGACGCCGAGCCCGCCGATCTGGATGAGGATGAGGATGACCGCTTGCCCGAACAGTGACCAATGACTTGCTGTATCCACCACGGTAAGCCCCGTTACGCAGGAAGCAGAGACGGCGGTAAAGAGTGCGGAAAGAAGGTCGGTGGAAATGCGCGCCTGCGCCGCGATGGGAAGCATGAGAAGCCCCGTCCCGCATCCGATGAGGGCTACAAAGCTAAGGATGATGATTTGAAAGGAGGAAAGGCGGCGAAGAAAAGAAAGCAAAGAATCATCTCCCAATGCTGCATACCTTGTTGGTAGAATACTGGATCAAGGGTATTTTAACCGTTAAACAGTGCCAAATACCAAGCGACAAGAGCGTTTCCCCACAGCATGGCAACGGTGGCGCCGAAAGCGAGAAAGGGTCCGAAGGGAATAGAATCCCTTCGGGAGAACTTTTTAGAAAAAAGCAGAAGAGCAGCGAAGATTCCACCGGCGAGAAAGGCGATGATGAGAGCGACGATGATGTATTCATGACCGAGCCATATGCCGAGAACAAAGCCGAATTTGACATCACCGCAGCCGAGACCGCCGCCGGATATAAAGTGCAGAAACCCCTAAGAAGGTTAGGCAAGTCCCGCGCCGATGGCAGCGGAATCATACGGCTGAAGCGCTCCTAGATAGATAAACAGGACGCCGAAGACGGCGAGAAAAAGGTTCAGGCGGTCGGGCAAAATGCCGTGCTTGATGTCTGTCAGCGAAAGCAGCATGAGACCGAGAAGGAAGATGAGATGGGCAAAAAATGCAAAGCTGCCTCTTTTATTTATTATTTTTTCCAAATTCGTTGAGCGTATGATCATCCAATGTAGCACGCATTTCATTATCGAAATTTTTCAGACTATAGGATGAATCCTTTATGTCAGTTTCTCCGCCATTAAGATAGACTTTCCCTTTGGGCGGTTTGACGTTTTCAAAGTCGCGGATATAGCCTTTTAGCTGACTGTAGCTGCCGGGATCGCTCCCTTTGTCGATGCGATAGGTGGCGACAGCGGCATCAATGGTCGAAAGATCTGCCCTGTACCTTTGCCGTATTGGCGGAGGTGATGGCATTGGTGAACTTTGGAACGGCGATCATGGCGAGGACGCCGATGATGGCGACGGCAACCAGCATGCCAATGAGCGTAAAGCCGCCTTCTCTGGTTTTCATCGAGATTCCCCCTTGAGGATACGATACATGAAACAACATATCTCTTTTTAACGTCGTATATCGTAGCGCAAAATTTCTTTGGGTGCAAGAAAACCGGTCAAAAATACTGAAAAAAAGTTTGCACTAGATTATAACTTCAGGTTATGGTAAAATACAGCAGGAAATCATTTCTTTTACTTTGTGAGGTGTTGCCGGCATGGAGTTTCGACAGCTTGAGTATTTTTTTGTGCGATTGCGGAAGTAGAAAACTTCACACGGACGGCGCAGATGCTGCACGTTTCACAGCCCTCGGTGACAAAAGCGATTAAGTCTTTGGAGGCGGAGCTAGAACTGACGCTCATCAATCGCAGTCAGCGGCATGTAATGCTGACTGAGGAAGGACGAGCTTTTCTCATCCACGCACAGCGCATTATGAAGGAGATGGAAGAAGCGCGGCAGGATATGGAACGCTTTCGCCATGCAACGCATGGGGTCATTCACTTTGGCATCCCGCCGATGGTGGAGGCCTATCTGTTTCCAGATCTATTCGTGAAGTTTCGCCGTGCCTTTCCTGAGATCAATCTCGACGTGCAGGAGTACAGTGATTCACAGGAGGTTTTGGAGCGTGTAGAGCTCGGTGAACTCGACTTTGGCATCGTGATGATGGGGCCTGGGGAAAGAGGCGAAAACACGCCGCACATCCTGAGCGATACGATGAGCCTCTGCATAGGAAAGGGACATCCGTTTTCCGATGAAGAAAGACTTGACTTTCGTGCGCTGTCGGGAGAAAAGTTTATCTTGCAGCAGCCGCGGACGTATCAGTATCATGAAGTCTTTAAGCGTACGCGTAAGGCAGGGTTTACGCCGGAAGTTGTTCTCTGTACGTCGCAGCTGAAGACCATCAAGCAGCTTGTCGCCGATGGGGTGGCCATTTCGTTTTTGCCCGATTTTGCAACGAACACAGAAAAGAACTTCCTGCGAAAGGAAGTCGTGCCGCCCATCAATCTCGAGGTGCTTCTATGTTGGGGTTCGCACAAGATTCTCTCACAGATTGACAAGCGATTCATTGATTTCGTGCGCGCGTCTGTCGCACACAGCACACCGGGAAGGGAGACGTAGCTTTGCAGTTAAAGCGGCTAGATGCATACGGCTTCAAATCCTTTGCGGATAAAATCAGCATAGATTTTGACAGCGGCATCACGGCGATCGTTGGCCCAAACGGCAGCGGAAAGAGCAATATCACAGATGCCATACGCTGGGTACTCGGTGAGCAGAGCATGAAAAACTTGCGCGGTATGAAAGCCGAGGACATCATTTTTACGGGCTCTGCCATGCGCAAAGCGCTCGGTATTGCAGAGGTCTCACTTGTCTTTGAAAATGATGGCACGCTGCCCTTGGATTTTCAAGAGGTCTGCATAACACGCCGCCTCTATCGGAGCGGCGAAAGTGCGTATTATATCAACCGTGGAAATGCCGCCTGAAGGATATCTACGATCTCTTTGTCGATACTGGCATCGGTCATGAAGGCATGAGCATCATCGGTCAGAACCGTATCGATGATATTTTTGAACAGTCGTCCGGAAGAGCGCCGTACCTTTTTTGAGGAGACGGCCGGTATCACAAAGTACAAGGCGCGCAAGCGTGAGACCGTGCGAAAGATTACGGAGACGGAAAACAATCTCGTTCGCGTGGAAGATATCATGCACGAGATTGAGACACAGCTCGAGCCACTTGCGCGCCATGCGGAAAAAGACACGCGCCCTACAATGCACTTATGGATAGCTACAAGGAACAAAGCTTACAGTACTCGTGCGCAGTTACGAGGCAGCGCGCGAGCGAAAAGCGGAAAGCGACGCCCCTGCAGCGGGCAGCAGGCGACCGCGCGTTGGAAGCGGAGACAAAAAGTGCGCACACTTGAGGCGGCGAAGGCGGCAAATGACCGGCAGATCGTTGGGCTTGACCAAAAGATGCGCGAACAGGCGGAGAAAAATGAGAAAGTTCGCGCGAAACTTGAGCAGGTGAATCAAGACCGCGCGCGCCTTATGGAGCGGCGGGCGCAGGAGATGCGGAAAGGGCGCGCATCAAAGCCCGCCGCGAGGAACTGACCGCCGTCGCTCAGCAGACGGTGACGGCGATCGTCCGTTTGACGGATGAAATGGCAAGGCGTAAAAAGATTTTTGAAAACCTTTCGACCGCCATGGGAGAAAAATCGAAAGAAGGCAGATACGCTTGCGCGCGAGTCGAGAAGCAGAAAGAAGCGGTAAAAGAGGCACAGCAGGAAGCCGCCGATAAACAGAGTTTGCTGATGGAAAAACGGCAGGCACTTTGCCGTTCTCGAACGCGACATCAAGGCGGGGAAGACGGCAGGAACGACCGTGCTGAAGCTAGAAAAACACAAGAAGAAAAGCCGCGTCATCTCTGTGAACTCGATGAAAAGCTCGCTCGTGACCTTGCAGCAGAAACAGCAGCAGAAGAGACGGCAAGACAGGAACAGACGGCGGCAGTTGCAGCGCAGGAGATAGCAGAGCGCGCGGCGCGCGAAGCGATTGACCGCGTCCGCCAGCTGGAGAGCAAGCGAAGTCAAGCAGAAGGAAATTTGAAATTCCTGACACGCATGCAGGAGGGGTATGAGGGCTTTGGCCGTGCGGCAAAGGCCATTCTCAAAGCACAGGCGTCATGGCGCGCGGGTATCTCGGGAGCAGTTGCCGAGCTCATCCATGTCGAGCGCGTATATGTGACGGCGGTTGAAGTCGCCCTTGGCGGCAATATACAGAACATCGTCACCAAAGATACGGAAACGGCAAAGGCAGCTATTGGCTTTTTAAAGCGCGGGCGTTTCGGCCGCGTGACCTTCCTGCCGCTCTCAACGCTCGTCGTCCGTCAGCCGGCAAGGCTGAACTGCGATAAAACGGATGGTGTCATCGGTTGGGCAAATGAACTGGCACATGCCGATGGTGCCTATCAAAAAGCGATCGACTTTCTCCTTGGTCGGACGCTCGTTGTCGATACATTGAATCACGCGCTCACCCTTGCGGAGAAGCTTGGTCATCGTCAACGCATCGTAACGCTTGAAGGTGAGCTTTTGCATCCTGGTGGATCACTTTCGGGCGGCTCGCGCCAGAATAAAGAGGCAAGTTTTCTCAACCGCAGCAGTGGGATCGATACCTTGCGGGCTGAAATCGCTTCTTTAAAAAAGGATGCAGCGGCGGCGCATGAAAAGAGTCATGCAGTTGCAAGAGAGGCGACGGAAGCAGGTATAAAAGAACGAGAACTGCGAAAGACCCTTGCAGCACATGAACTTCGTCTGCTGGAGATTCGCACCAATCAGGGCAGTCTCAAGGAAAATATGCGCGAGCAGGAACGCCTCGTCGCAGAACAGAAACTGGCAGCGGAAAAATTCGAGACGACTTTTGTCGCCAGTCAGCGCTGGCAAGACCTCCTTTTGCATGAAAGCAAGGCGCTGGAAGAAGAATACGAGGCAGTAAAGAGCCGTGCGGAAAAGGCTATCGTCTTGCTGGAAGAACTCCTGCAGGATGAAAGTGACTTGAAAGAGTACATCAATGGCCGCGAAGTGCGGCGTGCGATTCTCGAGCAGCAGACCGCTAGTGCGAAAAAGCAGATCGAACTTCGCCAGGAGGAAAAGGCGCGAAACGAAGAAGCCCTTCGAAAGACAGAGCAGGAGGAAAAAGGCGCTTGTGGATTTTATGGCAGCGAGCACAGATGCGCTTTGTCGCATGCAAGAGAAGGCGGAAACCATGGATCTTTGTCTGGACAAAGGAAAGGAAGCGTACGATGCGATCTACAAGGCGCGCATGGGCTGTGTGGAAGAGCGCGACCGGATAGAAGGAGAGACGAAGAAGGCGTCACAGGCACTGAATAAGCTTCGCGAGGAAATTCACAAGATTGACGTACAGGGCGCCAAGCTCGAAATCGAACGGAAAGAGCAGGAAGAGACTCTGCTGTCGTCGTACGGGGTTACGCCCGAACGTGCGGCAGAACTAGCAGAAGATACGGATGATGAGACGATTCACGCTCGTTTGAAGTCTCTTAAAGAGGAGATCGATGCACTCGGTCCTGTCAATCCGAACGCCGTGCGGGAATATGAAGAACTGAAGAACCGACACGCATTCATGGAGAGACAGGCAAACGATCTCGTTGAAGCCAAGGGAAATCTTGCGACGATTCTATCCGATATGGATGCGGCCATGACAAAGCAGTTCAAAGAAGCCTTTGCCGAGATTCAGGTGTATTTTTGCCGATATTTTTCGTTCGCCCTGTTTGGCGGCGGCAAGGCAGAGATAAAACTTCTCGACGAAGCGGACGTTCTTAACACCGGCGTCGAAATCCTGGTGACACTTCCGCGGAAGAAACAGCAGAGTCTGGCGGCACTTTCGGGCGGTGAACGTGCGCTCACTGTCATTGCATTGCTCTTTTCTTTTTTGCGCTATCGTCCATCGCCGTTTTCTGTGCTCGATGAAATCGATGCACCACTTGATGAGGCAAATGTCAAGCGGTTCGGCGGCTTTTTGAAAGAGTTCGCCGATCATACGCAATTTGTTGTCGTTACGCATAGAAAGGGCACGATGGAAGTTTCAGATGTCATGTATGGCGTCACGATTGAAGATGCGGGCATCTCGAGAATTCTGTCCGTGAAACTGGAAGACGCTGTTACGGCGTAGGGACTCTGTTCGAAAGGAGAAGGTATGGGATTTTTTGACCGACTGAAGAAGGGGCTTACCAAGACACGTGAGAACCTTACGAACAAGATAGAGAAGCTCGTCATCGGCTATGCTGATATTGATGATGAACTCCTTGATGAACTGGAAGAGACGCTGATTATGGCCGATGTCGGCATCGAGACGACGGAAAGACTCATGACAGCGGTGCGAAAGGGCATCAAGAAGAAGGAGATCAACAGCCCGGACGATTTGCGGCCGTTCCTTCAGAAGGAAATCACGGCCATCCTCAGCGAAGGAGAGAATGAAACGCACGTAGCAGAAGAAGGGCCGACGGTTCTTCTTGTCATCGGTGTCAACGGTGCAGGAAAGACGACGACCATTGGAAAACTCGCCGCTTACTATAAGGGTGAGGGCAAAAAGGTTCTCCTTGCGGCGGCAGATACCTTCCGAGCGGCGGCGATCGACCAGCTGGAGTCATGGGGCGAGCACACGGGCGTTCCTGTCATCAAACACGAAGAGGGATCGGATCCTGCGGCTGTCGCCTTTGATGCGGTAAAGGCGGCAAAGGCGCGCAATGTGGACGTACTGATCATCGATACGGCGGGGCGCCTTCAGACGAAGTCCAATCTCATGCAGGAGCTTGAAAAGATCAACCGCGTCATCGGGCGTGAGATCAAGGGAGCGCCCCATGAGACCCTGCTCGTTCTCGATGCGACGACGGGACAGAACGCCGTCAGCCAAGCGGAGCTTTTTACGAAAGCAGCACCGATCACAGGCGTTGTGCTCACAAAGCTCGACGGTACGGCAAAGGGCGGCGTCGTCATCGGCATCAAGAGCCGCTTAAAGATGCCGGTCAAGTGGATTGGTGTTGGGGAAAGTGTCGAAGATCTCCGTCCATTCGATGCGGAAGACTTTTGCTCGTGCGCTCTTTGGCATGGAAAAAGAAACCTGATGCTAAAGGGAAATGCTGCATACGCTTACCTAATGGCTGGATAGCTGCGCAAGACAAAAATAAAATGAAAACGAGGAGAATCTGCCATGAAGAAGATACGCAAGGCGGTCATACCTGCCGCAGGGTATGGAACGCGCTTTCTCCCTGCCACAAAGGCGACGCCGAAAGAGATGCTGCCAATCGTCGACACGCCGACGATTCAGTTCATCGTCGAAGAAGCGTTGGAAAGCGGCATTGAAGATATCTTGATTGTCAGCGGCCACGGCAAGCGCGCGATTGAAGATCATTTCGATTCGGCACCGACGCTTGAGGCAGAACTTAGAAAAAAGAAAAAGTTTGACCTGCTTGCAAAGATTGAGGAGACGGCGGACATTCGTATCCACTACATCCGCCAGCGCTATATGCGTGGTCTAGGCGATGCTATTCTTTGTGCGAAGGCCTTTATGGGCGATGAACCATTTGCCGTTCTCCTTGGCGATGATGTCGTCTACAATCCTGACAATCCTGCTCTGCGTCAGCTCATCGACGTTTATGAAAATCGTGGCGGATCTGTCCTTGGCTGCCAAGAAGTGGCAATGTCACAGGTTTCTTCCTATGGTATTGTTGAGGGTGAGCAGCTGGACGGCAGGCTCATGCGCGTCATGGATATGGTGGAAAAACCTTTGACCGAGGAAGCGCCAAGCCGGCTGGCAGTGCTCGGGCGCTATATCATTTCGCCGAAGATTTTTGAACTTCTCGAGCATACCGCACCGGGAAAGGGCGGTGAGGTTCAGCTGACAGATGCGCTCAAAGTCCTTGCAAAAGAAGAAGCGGTCTATGCCTATGCCTTTGAAGGGTCGCGCTATGATCTGGGAGATAAATTGGGCTTTTTGAAGGCGACCGTTGAGTTTGCACTTCGCCGCAAGGATATTGGCGAGCACTTTCGCAGATATCTGCGGAATATGGTAGAAACTTTCTAAGTGATTTTCAGGGTTTATCGGGGTGAATCATTTTGCAAAAGAGGAATAAGGCGAATCTTGCGCTTGGCATCAGTGCGCGGATTCCTTGGTACGCTTACGATGGGTGGTTTTCTCGGCGGGCTTTTTCACCACGGCTTTCTAGCAGCTGTCATCGGCGGATTAGCGGATTGGTTTGCCGTTACGGCACTCTTTCATAAGCCGCTTGGCATTTCTTATCGCACCGACATTCTTCGGTGCAACCGTGTGCGCATCACAGATGCCATCGTCCGCTTTACGAGCGAAGATCTCCTCAGCACAAAAAACGTCATGGACGTCCTGCAGGCGCAGGATATGGCGGGGCTGCTCGTCGTTTATTTAGAACATCGCGGCGGACGAGCAGAGGTCATCTCCGTCGCACGCGAGGCCATGCTTCGTATTGTAAAGGATATGGATGCCGAGCGCGTGGCGGAGACACTGGCACCGGCGCTTCGCGACGGGCTGAAAGGGCTGGAGCTCGAGCATGTCGCGCAGGAGCTTTTTTCGCTTCTCGCAGAGGAAGTGCATGTGCGGCGTATCTTAAAGAGCATCTTAATCATTGCCCGTGAGGTTCTCGACAGTCCGCAGATGCAGCAGCTGCTTCACGACAATATCAAGACCCTGCGCAAAGCATACGAGGGTGAAGGGTTCGGACGTGCGTTTGCACTTTCTGCTGTTGGTATCGACGATGACGAGATTCTCCGTATCTTCAATCAGCGGGCAAGAGAGGAACTGGGGCAACTTCTCAGCGGCGAGACAGAGCATTACGTCCGTGTCAAGGCGGGGCTTGAGGCGATGCTCATGGCACTTGCCAAAGACCGCGCACTGAAGGACGCGCTCGCCGTGTGGAAAGAACGCTGGGTCGATGTCGTTGACCTTACGGGTATTCTCGTCTACTGGATTGAGCACAGTTTGAAGGGAGAGAATCCATTTTGGCTGAAAAATCTTGAAGAATATGTCGGGCGCTATATCGATACCTTCTGTGCGTCTAAGGCGATGCAGGCATCCTTTGACACGAAGGTAAAGAAGTTCTTCCAAAGCGAACTTGATAAACATCATGCCATGCTGACGGGATTGATTCGCGAACGCTTGGACGAATTTTCCGATGATGCACTCGTTGCATTTGTTGAATCAAAAGTCGAAGATGACCTTCAGATGATTCGCATCAATGGTTCGGCAATTGGCGGACTGAGTTGGCATGGGGCTCTTCCTCCTCGTGACGACAGCAGAAAGAACGTGGATTTTTATGAAGAAATGGAATCATGCCGACGCAGCGCTGTGCATAGCTTTCCGTGTATTCCCTTCGCGCTGTATCTGCACTTGAAGATGCCGGAAGATTTCTTTGTCAGTGGATTTCTCTTTGTCGCAGAAGCAGCGCTCGTCGGTGGCGTTGCCGATTGGTTTGCCGTCACTGCGCTTTTTAAAAAGCCGCTTGGCTTTCCCTATCATACAGCCTGTTTCTAAGGCGGCGCGATGCCTTTTATCAAGGCTTTCCCATTCTCATGGTGCAGAAGCAGTTTTTTTCAAGGCGAAAAATCTTCTATCACATTGAGCACACTCACTTTTTGCCTATGCTCATGGCGTGGCTCGGAAAGCGTGAAACACGTGCACAGCTGACAAACAGCATTTACCGCTATACACAGGTGTACATTGTTCGTGAAGAAAATGCAGCGAGTGCGCAGAAGCTGGCGGATTATCTGCGAGGCGAGTTCCTCCGCGTGCGGCCGGAGGATTTCTTCGCCGCCTGCGGTAAGTGGCTGAAAATGAGTGGGCGAGACCATGCATTTCTCGTTCATGCGGCCAACTACCTGACGGAAAAGGCAAGGAGCAAGTTCATCTACGATAAGATTCTAGGTTGGCTGGAAAAGTACGAGGCCGACCAGATAAAGAAGGATACGTCTGGATGGAAGAGCCTGATGGGATATCTTGCGAAGGCGACGAATATCGTGAATCTTGAGGAAGCGGCACATCTGATGCAGGATCAGCTCGTCTACATCTTGAAAGAACTTGCTGATAAACGGTCTCCGCTCCATGAGGAAATTCTCGGGCTCTTTTATGAAAAAGGCAATCACGCTCAATTACGAGCCAAATTTTCATCGTCTTGTTTACGAGATGCGTGACAGCTTCATCAGGGAACTGCCGATAGAAAGTGCCATTCATCATGCATGGCATCATATGCGGACACATTTTGCAGAAGATGCCGTAGAGGGCGTTGATTCGATGGAAGAGCATATGCCAGTGCTGCGAAATCGCTTGGCAGAAATCATCGACCGTGAGTACGAGCACGGTCTCATGCTTCTCGAGACCGATGAAGCCCTTCGAAAAAATGTCAGCCATTTTCTCTACGATCTCATTGCACGCTCTGCGCTTCATGCGCAGACCCTTGTCGGCGTCATCGTCAACCGTGTGCTCAGTGGGCTGACAGATGCACAGCTCAACAGCCTTGTCTATGACAAAGTTGAACCCGATCTTATTTGGATTCGGATGAACGGTTCTATTGTTGGTGCAGGTATCGGTCTTCTTCTCTTTTGCGTCATGTCGATGGCAGGGCTGAAGTAAGAAGGCAAACTCATGCCAGTGTGATAGAATTACATAGTATGCAGTATACGTTTGCTATAATGATCTTGTCATTCACAGGCATAAAAGTATTCTAAACGATGTGGCAGGAAATGGGGGTTCTTATGGCGAAAAACAGAATGCACAAGGATATTATTATCATCGGCGCAGGTATGGCGGGGCTTACGGCGGCACTTTATGCAGGGCGCGCAAAGCTTGATGTGCTCGTTCTCGAAGATGGGCTTGTCGGCGGGCAGATTGCAAACGCAACGGGGATTGAAAACTATCCGGGGTTTATGACTGTTTCGGGAAAGGAGCTTATCGGCACGCTTCAAAACCAGGCGGAAAATGTCGGTGCTGTGGTCGATGAATTTGACAAAATCGAGCACGTTGTGCTCAAAGCGCAGCCGAAGATTGTCGAGACCGAAAGCGCAGTCTATGAAGCGGATGCCGTCATACTTGCAACGGGCATGAACCGCAGGCAGCTGCCGCTTCCAGAAGCCGCGCGTTACAATAATAAGGGTGTCCACTACTGTGAACTTTGCGACGGACATCTCTATCAGGATAAGATTATCGTCGTCATGGGAGGCGGCAATGCGGCGGTCGATGCAGCAAATTATCTGACCAAGTATGCAAGAAAGCTCTATCTTATTCACAGAAGTGCGTTCCGTGCCGATAAGGCAAGCGTTGACAAGCTCCTTGCCAATGAAAAGATAGAAGTACTTCTAAACACGGAAATCCAGGCACTTCTAGGTAAAGCACGTCTCGAAAAGATTAAGATTTTTGATAAAGAGACAAAAAAAGAGCGCGAGCTTGCTGTGGATGCCATTTTCGTCAATATTGGCGTCGTGCCGAATACAAGACTCTTTGAGGGTGAGATAGCGCTTGGCTCTACGGGGCGCATTGCCGCAGGCGAAGATACCCGTACAAACATCGAAGGTGTCTATGCTGCGGGGGACATCCGTGAAAAGGAAGTACGCCAACTCACAACGGCTGCTGCCGACGGAACAACGGCCGCAATTCTTGCCGAAAAGTATATGCAGCGCCTGAGAGCCGCGAGAGTTAAGCGATTATGATAGGAAGAGAGAAAACACCGTGTTTTCTTTCCATAGTACCAGATGCTCTATGAACGACAGAGTATCATTTGAAAGAGGAGATCTATATGGTAAAAGTTTATTCCATCACACAGTGCCCGTGGTGCGATAAGGTAAAAAAATACCTAAAGTCTAAAAATATCGCATTTGAAGAGCATAACATTGAGCTTAGCGCCGAAGATGCAGCAGAGTGCCAACGCATCTCCGGTGATACGATCGTACCTGTAACGACAATTGATGGTAAAAATTATGTTGTGAGTTTCGACAAGCCGAAGCTCGATGCACTCCTCGGGCTTTAATCTAATCTATAAGAAGCTTCCTGCTTTAATGGTAGGGAGCTTCTTATTCAGTTAAGCTCTATTATCCATTGCTGAAACATGGTTCCTGCCATTCGTTATAGCGGCTTCAAAAATTTTCATAAATTTTTTCTGGTCAGATGGAAAGAAACGTGATATACTAGCCAAATGACAACTGATAATATAGTTGCAGAAGGAGGTATGTGCGATGAAAGTGAAACCGTCAGTAAAGCGAATTTGCGAAAAATGTAAAGTCATCAAGCGCAAAGGCCGTGTCATGGTCATTTGTGAAAATCCAAAGCATAAGCAGAGACAAGGTTAATTTTTAAAGAAATGGAGGTGCTTTTTTAATGGCACGTATTGCCGGTGTAGATTTGCCCCGTGACAAGAGAATTGAAATTGCTTTGACGTACATTTTCGGAATCGGATTGAAGACGTCGCAGGATCTTCTGAAGATCACTTCGATCAATCCCGATACGCGTACGCGAGACCTCACGGAGGATGAAGTTGTAAAACTTCGTGATGCCATCGATAAGAACGTCATCGTCGAAGGTGATCTTCGTCGTGAACGCCAGATGAACATCAAGAGACTCGTTGATATCGGCTGCTACCGTGGACGTCGTCACCGTCTTGGCCTTCCTGTTCGTGGACAGAATACGAAGAACAATGCCCGTACGCGAAAGGGCCCGAAAAAGGTCGTAGCAGGCAAGAAGAAAGAATAATAAAGGAGGGTTAACCGGTGGCAGTTAAGAAAGCAGTTCGCACGAAGAAAAAAGTTCGTAAGAATGTGGAATCCGGCGTCGCGCATATCAGCTCGACGTTCAACAATACAATCGTTACGCTCACTGATAAGAGCGGCAACGCACTTTCCTGGGCTAGTGCTGGTGGTCTTGGTTTCCGCGGCTCCCGCAAGAGCACGCCGTTTGCTGCACAGATGGCAGCAGAGACGGCAGCAAAGGCAGCCATGGAGCATGGCTTAAAGCAGGTTGAAGTCTACGTCAAGGGACCGGGAGCAGGCCGCGAGGCGGCAATCCGCTCTCTTCAGGCGACAGGTCTTGAGGTCAACATGATCAAAGATGTCACCCCAATTCCGCACAACGGATGCCGTCCGCCGAAGCGTAGAAGAGTCTAACAGGAGGTGTATATAGAATATGGCTATTGATAGAGTTCCCGCACTGAAGCGCTGCCGTGCACTCGGCCTCGAGCCTGCGGTCATCGGTCGCAACAAGGAATCGAAGCATCAGGTGCGCCGCACGAACCGCAAGGTTTCGGAATACGGCACGCAGCTTAAAGAAAAACAGAAAGCAAAGTTCATCTACGGTGTGCTTGAAAAGCAGTTCCGCGGATACTATGATAAGGCGAAGAAGATGCAGGGTGTTACGGGTGAAAATCTCCTCGGTCTTTTGGAGCGTCGTCTCGATAATGTCATCTTCCGTCTCGGTCTCGCCAATACACGTCGTCAGGCACGTCAGGTCGTTCGCCATGGGCACATCTGTGTAAATGGCAAGCGCGTCGATATTCCGTCCGCGCTCGTTTCGGAAGGCGATGTCATCACGGTCGCAGAAAAGAGCGCGACAAATGCGTTCTTTAAAGAGCTTAAAGAGAGCAATAACGCACTTTCCGCACCGGCATGGCTGGAAGCCGATCAGGCAAACCTCACCGGCAAGGTCACGCGATTTCCACATCGTGAGGAAATCGATGTTCCTGTCAACGAGCAGGCTATCGTCGAGTTGTACTCCACGTAAGGATGCGTTATGCCTTTGCGCATAGTTTTACTAGGGAGGTACAAGTAAGATGGTAAATATTGAGACTCCGACCATTTCTGTAGTCGAAGTCAGCGATGACGGACGCTACGGCAAGTTCGTCTGCGAGCCTCTCGAGCGCGGATATGGCACGACGTTCGGCAACAGCCTTCGCCGTATGCTGCTCTCCTCACTCGAGGGCGCTGCAATTACCTCCATCCGAATCGACGGGGTGCTTCATGAGTTCTCGACGATTCCGGGCGTGCGCGATGATGTCACGAACATCGTCCTCAACTTAAAAACAGCTCTGTCTAAAACTTCAAGGCAATGAATCGCAAACCATCCGCATCGACGTGGAAGGGGAGCGTGAGGTTACGGCGGCCGATATTGAATGCGGCACGGAAGTGGAGATCTTGAACCCGGATCTTCATATCGCGACGCTCAATGCGGATGGTAAGCTCAAGATGGAAATGACGGTTTCACGTGGCCGCGGCTATGCTCCTTCGACGAAGAACAAGAAGCCTGACGATGCCATCGGTATCATTCCCCATCGATTCCATCTATTCACCGGTGCAGCGCGTCAACTACACGGTGGAAGATACGCGTGTTGAAGATGTGACGGACTACGACCGCCTGACACTCGAAGTCTGGACGGACGGCTCACTCTCGCCGGAAGAAGCCGTCAGCAAAGCTGCAGGCATTCTTGTTATGCACTTAAAGCTTTTTCAGAATATGGCGGGCTTCCCAGAAGAGGAAGTGGAGGAGGATTCCAACTTCCCAGAGACAGAGGAAGACGAATCACAGAAAGCCCTCGAGACCGCTATCGAAGACCTCGACCTTTCGGTTCGTTCCTACAACTGCCTCAAGCGTGCGAACATCAACACGGTTGGGGATCTGACGGAGAAGACGGAAGAGGACATGATGAAGGTCAGAAACCTCGGTCGCAAGTCGCTGGACGAGGTTAAGAAGAAGCTCGAAGAATACGGTCTCGAGCTGAAGAATTCGAACGAATGATAGGAAAGAGAGGAATAAGATGAGCTACAGAAAGTTAGGACGTAACTCGGCAGCTCGTAAGGCACTTTTTGCGAGCATCCTCACATCCTTCTTCAGATATGGACGCATCGAGACGACGGAAGCGAAGGCGAAAGAACTTCGCAAGTTTGCAGAAAAGATCATCACGCTCGCAAAGCGCGGCGATCTCGCTGCTCGTCGTTCGGTGATTGCACAGCTTTCTGATGAAGATGTTGTGAGAAAAATTTTTGACGAAGTTGCTGGCAAGTATCAAGAGCGTCAGGGCGGATATACCCGTATCCCTGAAGCTTGGCAATCGTCGCGGTGATGCGGCTCCGATGGTCATCATCGAGCTCGTTTAATCGAATAGAACGAAGGGAATACGGCTCTCATATGAGAGCCGTATTTTTTGTATAAGGAGCTTTCTTTTAATGATGAGACTGATCGTTTGTTTCGAGTTAAATGTTCGCAGACAGATTTCCTTTTGTGTCATACCGTCTTTCGCATAGTACAATGCGTTTACAATCAGCAGAGAGCGCATGGAAAATCCGTGACGCTTGGCGTACTCGTCATATAGGGCATACTGTTCATCACGAAACTTACAGTAGAGATATGCGTTTCTTCGATCCGTTTTTGTCAGTGTCTTTATCATATCCTCATTACTTTTTCTCCATTCATTTAGTCAATTTATTGACTAAATGAATGGAGAAAATAGAAACTTTCAAGAACTATTTTTTTAGGGACACTGCATAGCATTGTCTCCACAAAAAGCGTGGGAGACTCAGAAAAAGAATAGATATCTTTTTTTCGGTAATGTGGAGGGGCAGAGAACAGGGGGACCTATTACAAGAAAAAAATCATTTGATGTCGCTCTGCGTATCCTGCTATGAACAGATTCACCAACGGAGAGCACCAAAAATAAAAAAAGCCAACTCAAATATCTAAACCACGTCGTTACTTGTTCCTCATGCGCATTACATATAGCAGGAATTCAGCGTTTTGGCAGAACGCCTTGAAACGCTGATTCGTGAGAATGCACGGGTGGCACAGGATCAGACGGCGTATCTGAAACAAGAAAATGAGATTCGCGCACGCTATCTGGAAAAGCAGGGGCATTTGGAGACGTTGGATGGGCAAATCGCCGAGAGGGAGAGCAAGAGAAACTCCCTGGAGACTATGATTCAAGTGGTATGTGGTATCAACGGGGAGCTAGTTGAGTTTGACGAGGAGCTATGGGGCGGACTGCTTGATCACATTGTGGTCAAGGAGGATGGGCAAGTGGTTGTAGTTTTCAAGGGAGGGATTGAGATTGGTGTTGGGGGATGATATGGGACAGACAACTTATGCGGCAGATTCCTACAGACGACTGTGGGCAAGCATGCTGGAGTGCGTGACCGTGGACATGGATACGGGGGGGGACGGTATTGTTTCAGGATGGAGCGGACGTGAGCGTGTAGGAATTGGGAACATCGGAAATGTTTTTGAAAATCTCCAAAAGGTAAAAATTTTTAACATCGAATATGCTATAATGCAATTATCAAACAATTGTAGCACAGCACTGATTTCTTTGCCAAATATTTCGCGACTTGTGGGACTGAGATATACCGTCCTTGGTTTTCTACTTTATGAAGGAAGAAATCACGATGAACAGAAAAGAACATTCATTTATCCGGTTTGGAGAGGATCGGATCAAGCTCGACTCCATTGAAGGTTATGGCATCCGCACGATTACCCGCTATTTTGTGCGAAACGAGGCGCACTCCGAGGTTGAAAGGAACAGCTATGAGGGAGCATTTGAGCTGTATAATATGTACGATGATGAGCCAGATAAGAGTGCCAGTCCCATGCTCGACATCAGCGGGTATCCTGTGATTATGGACGGAATGGTGGTTCAGGAAGGTCATCTTCCCCCCAAAGCGTTTGATGTGCAGAAGGCACGCGCATTGTATATTCGAGGCAAGCAGATGGGGGGCGAATGGCCGGAGTATTCTACTTTGCTTTTACAAGGAGGGCGAATGCGGTTTTGACATCCATGCCAAACTTGCCGAACTGGATGGACTTCTCCTCGACTAGCAGAAAAACTTGCCCGACAAAAATAACAGGAATCGACGCATACTGGATTGAAAGGAGCTGCCTTTTCAGGAGGTGAGAATATGTATCCTTATGGGCTGCAGGATAAGAAGGCTCTAAATATGTTGATTTTGGAGATCTTGGAGCAATATACAGACAGCGACCATCCTTTGACGCAAATGGAAATCGTGGATTTGCTGGAAAAAAACTATGGCGTTCCATGTACGCGGCAGACAGTTAAGAATAATCTTATGCTCTTGGGAGAAATGGGGTATGAGATTTCCATGGAGGGCGGCATCTGTCTGGTGTCGCGGCAGTTTGAGAATGCGGAACTGAGGATGCTGATTGACAGCGTCCTCTTTTCCCGTACCCTTTCCGGTAAACAGGCGAAACGGTTGATTGAGAAGCTGACAGGACTTGGCAACAAATACTTCCGCGCCAAAGTGAAGCACGTCTGTCATCTGCCGAAACTCATACACTCAGACAACAAGCAAGTTCTGTTGAATTTGGATGTGCTGAACGATGCCATCGAACAGGAGCAGAAGGTTCGCTTCACTTACAATAGCTATGGCAAAGACTTCCAGCTACATCCCAGACGGAAAGAACCGTACATCGTGAACCCGTATCAGATGGTGGCAAATCAGGGTAGATATTATTTGCTCTGCAGTTATGACGCAAGCAATCAACTTTCTCACTATCGCTTAGATTATATGACGAAGCTGGAGATGCTCGATGCGAAGGTCGAGCCGATGGATCAAATGGAAGATTTTGTCCAGGCTACAGTCTGCCAAAGCACATAGCAGAACACATCTATATGTTCAGCGGTCCGAGCGTGCAAGTGAAGATGCGCGTCCGCGAGGATCAGATGAATCATCTGATCGACTGGTTCGGTAAGGAGTTTCGCATTGTTCAAGAGGAGGCGGATAAACTCATTGTTTCTGTTGCCTGTAATAAACTGGCGATGAGATACTGGGCACTGCAGTATGGGGAGTATGCAGAGATTTTAGAGCCGGAAAGTCTGCGGGATGATATTCGTGACGCAGTCGATTGTATGGGAAGTGTTTATCGGTAAGTCGCATGCACAAATATTCACTTTGTGGACATAATATGCGCTCTCATAGAAACTCAGCCAATCGGTCTGCATATACAGTTTGACCTATAGATTTTCATGCTCATTTAGAAAGGATTTGATTGAGATGCTATACCGTTATAGCAAAGAGCCGCAGACGGATGGGACGAAGAAAAATGTTCTGCATCCATTGGAGTATTACAGCTGTGTGGATATTGGCGACAAGGAAAAAGATCTTGAGGAGTCGCTTGTAGCGTACATGAGCGAACTGTATACGGCAGGCGGGCTGCTGATGCCCATTTTCCAAGAACGACAGTATCAGGAAGAACCTGACATCATGGCTCTGGATCAGTATGGGAATCTGGTTCTGTTCGAACTGAAGCGAGGGAAGGTTGGCGGCGATACCACCTTGCAGCTCATGCGCTATGCGCAGAAATTTGGTCGATACAGTTATGCGGATCTCGATCACCTGTATCGCCAGTACAGCAAATCGGATACAACACTGACCGAAGCGCATCAATCCGTTTTTTTGATCTGACAGTGCCATTGAGCGATGTGAAGTTCAATCAGCATCAGAAACTGGTCATTGTGGGGAGCACATCTGATGATATGATGATTGGAGCCGTCAATTATTGGCGGGCAGTCGGAGTTGATATCGACTTTTTGCCCTATCGTATCTACAAGATCGGAGAGGAACAGTATTTCGAGTTTTTTGCAAAGCCTTATGATGTTCATGTCAATCCAAAGGATAGGAAAGGCATTCTGTTTGATACCAATAAATCGTACGACGAAGCTGCCGTCTGGGATATGTTCGACAAGTCCAAGGTCAGTGCCTATGGAGAAGCAGTTGATGAAGTGCGGCGCTTTCAGCAGGGGGACTATGTCTTTTACTATCATAAAGGTGTTAGGGGTCATCGGTGCGGGTATCATTGATTCCCCGAGGGTGTTCGAGGATCCGACGAAGGAAGAACGTTATCGGTCGGTCAAACTGTTGACACCGAAGCTCGCAGACGAGGATAGTAAAATCAAGTCACTTTCAGCGAGTGACCTGAGAAAAATTCTGAATGACCGAGGTTTTTATTACGCGGCTACAGTAAAAGTTCCCTACTTGTCTGCCGATGATTCCCTCTGTCGCTAGAATGTCGTCGCGGAAACGTTACGGTATGAATCCGATCTGAGGCTTCCAGGATATTGGAAGACGCCCGTACAGTAAGAAGTGATGCCATGAATTTGATCGAGAATGACTGCTTCTTGCCTAAAAGTTTACACGGATCGGAGTTGAGGTACAATGAGCAAGAGGATTTGACTTACCTCGTCGGGATTGTCCCAATTGTGGTACTCTACTTACTAAAAACGGTCATGATATCCATTACGCTATTGCATATGGATTTGATGGCGACAGAATGCCAGAGATCAATCTTAATATTCCTCGTAAGCAATTATCCAACATTCGAAAATATACAAGGAAGATTTTTGGAAAAGATAAGGTGTTCGCTGCAGGGACGATTTTAACTGTCACCTTCAGAGAAGCTGATTCCTATGTCCAAAATTACTTTAGCTCAAAGGGAAGAAAACTTGAACCAGAAGATTTGCAAGCAATCACGAAAAAATGCAGGGGTGTAAAAAAAGAAGCAGGAACAGATCCGACGGCGCTAATTATTGTTCCCCCGAATAAGGACATACACTGCTTCACACCAATTCAACAAATGCAAGAAACGACCACCGATGAATTTCCAACGACACATTTTGATTATCATACACTTTATACGTCTTTGCTCAAAATTGATATTTTAGGGCATCCTGCATTGGATATGCTTAAAATTCTGGAGGACTCTACAAAATTTCCCTTATCCTCAGTTCCCTTTGACGATGAGTCAACACTTTCGCTATTTCGCCCTGCTGAATCGCTCGGTATTTCGACAGCTGATATTGAGATCAATACCGGCACACTTGGAATCCCCGAATTTCATAACCGGAGAGTTCGACAAATACTTTGCGAAACGCAACCAACCTGTTTTAGCGACCTTGTAAAAATTTCCGCACTGTACTATGGTATAAATGTATGGGAGGGAAATGGCAGAGAACTGATTCGTGATCATGTATGTAAACTTAGCGATCTTGTGGGAACTCGTGATGATGTGATGACGCACATCAGCCGAATAGGGATTCATCCTATGGCGGCGTTTTCTGTGATGGAGTCCATACGTAAAGGAAAGGGGCTTCATCCGAATACCGTAAAAATGCTCAAAGGATATGATGTTCCCGAATGGTATATTGAGGCTTGTCAAAAGATCGGATACTTATTGCCTCGCGCCCATGTGGTCGAGCATGTCATTGTGGCTTATCGTATGGCATACTATAAGGCTCACTATCCACAAGCGTTTTATCAGATTTACTTCATGTCCGATAATAAGTTTTCCGACATTGATGTAATCACTGGGGACAAGAAGCTGTTCAGAAGCGAATCAAAGAGTTTTTGTCCATTAGCGGCATCGAAGAGGAGCGGATTGAGAATTTACAACTTGCCTTAGAAATGTATATGCGGGGCTATAGCTTGGAGATATCATAAGATAGAATGGTGGGGATTTATGTGTACTACGATGCTAGCCTCTCATATCGGGGCATAAATTTCGGACTATTGGAGGGAACAGAAGGTCTGCTCATTGTTAAGACAGGGAGCGGAGGCAGTATTTATGGCTATGGGGGAAAAAGTATTTGAAATTGGGCGTGCGCATCAAAGAAAAAAATATGCTATGTCTGTTATTGTATCAGATAATCCGTTGGAGATTTCATCTTTGGATAATATGGTTGTCACTATGGATGTAGCTGATAAATATCGGAAGGAAAAGTCAATATCCCAAGTATATTATTTTGGTGTTTCTAAAGGTGGTCAATATGCAGCTATGTATGGATATCGGTATAAGTGGGTCTCAAAATGGCTGTCCCTAAATATGCCGCTATTCATTAACTGGCATCAATCAAAAGAGGGGTTAGAGCAACTCTTACATCCACAAAATATGATTCTTCTTTTTGGTGATCGTGATCCATCATATCCTTATGTTGAAATCATAGACACAGTGAATAACGATAACATCAAGAAAGTGATCATTCCAAATGCTGACCATAATTTATCAGGTGGCATAGAAGAATTTTTTTGTCACTTCCTGAAAAAAACATCTTTTTCTCCAATAAAGATAATGTAGTATAAGCACTTCTAATTATAAAATATGATTGCCTCAAAGAGGGCAATGTTCCTAAAACCCTACACAACATAGATTTCATTCGTCACCTCGGACGGTTGGAATCTTTTCTTTTGCAAAGAATCATTAGGCAACATACCCTCTCCTGTGTTATAATTTTCTTATATTTGAAACGTGGGAAGGAAGGCCGTTGTTTGCAAAGACTTATGGTGCGACGACCCTCGGGATAGATGGACGGATTATCGACGTTGAGGTGGATGTGTCGCCCGGGCTGCCGGGCTTTGAATTGGTGGGGCTTCCCGATGCGTCGGTGAAGGAGTCGAAGGAGCGGGTACGGACTGCGATTCGGAACTCGGGCATTCAGCTGCGGCAGGAGCGGGTGACGGTGAATCTTGCACCCGCCGATGTCCGAAAAGGACAGCTCCGGGCTTGATCTGCCGATTGCGGTTGGTCTTCTTGCATCCTATGGCATGGTTCCAGAGGCGGCGGTGCAGAATGCGCTTTTCTCTGCGGAACTCTCTCTCGATGGAAACTGCCGTCCGATCAGCGGCATTCTCCCAATGGCAATCACGGCACGGGAGCACGGTCTGACGGAATTCTACGTTGCTCCCTCCAATGCAGACGAGGCGCTCCTGATTGACGGACTAAAGGTCTATGCGGTCGAGAATCTGGCGCAGTTGGTACGCCATCTGACGGGAACGGAGACGCTGACTCCTGCCGTGACAAAACAAATCAAAGACACAAAAGACAATGCCTTTAGCGATGACTTTGCGGACGTACAGGGCAGTATCAGGCAAAGCGTGCGCTTGAGATTGCGACTGGCGGGAGGTCATAATGTCTTGATGGTCGGTGTGCCAGGTTCGGGCAAGACGATGCTGGCACGTCGGATGCCTTCGATTCTGCCGGAGCTGACGAAGGAAGAAGCCATTGAGATCACGAAGATCTATAGCATCTCGGGGCTGCTCGGCAGGATACGGGCTTGTGACCACGCGCCCCTTCCGCAGTCCGCATCATACCTCCTCGACGGTGGCGATGATCGGCGGCGGGAGTATCCCTCGTCCGGGCGAGGTGACGCTTGCGCATCACGGCGTGCTCTTTCTCGACGAGTCGCCGGAATTCAGCAAGAAGACGCTTGAAGTACTGCGCGAGCCGCTGGAAGATCGGCATATCACAGTATCACGGGCGAATGCAACGCTGACCTTTCCCTCCAGCATCATTTTGGTAGCGGCTATGAATCCATGTCCCTGCGGCTATTGTGGAGATGAGACAGGCGGACATTCCTGCGAATGCACGCCAAACGAGATTCGCCGCTATACGCGAAAGATTTCAGGTCCACTTCTCGACCGCATCGATATTCATGTCCGCATTCCGCGCGTCGAGTATCAGGAGCTTGTGTCAAAGAAAAAGGCAGAGTCGTCAGCGGTCATCCGTCAGCGCACAGAAAAGGCGCGTGAAAATCGAGAGCAGACGGTTGGCATGTTTCGGTATCTTCTGCAATGCACAGATGAACCGTGCGATGTCAGAGGAACTTTGTCCGCTTGGCGAAGAGCCGCGCAGGATGCTTGAGATGGCGTTTTTAATGTGAAAAACAGGCACCGCTTTTGCAGTGCCTGTTGGATCATTTCTTGCTTAGAATTTAAGCTTCTTGAAGCGTTCGACAGCGCGCTTGGTGTTTTTTCATGGTCGCCGAATGCCGTCAAGCGGAAGTAGCCTTCGCCGCATGGGCCAAAGCCAGAACCTGGCGTGCCGACGATGTTGACGTCTGTGAGGAGCTTGTCGAAGAAGTCCCACGAGCTCATGCCGATGGGTGTCTTCAGCCAGATATACGGTGCATTGACGCCGCCGTAACACTCGATACCGACGGCTTGCAGTCCTTCACGTATCACACGGGCATTTTCCATATAGTAGCGGATGAGCTCCTTGATTTCCTTCTTGCCTTCCGGCGTATAGATTGCTGCGGCGCCGCGCTGAACGATGTATGCTGTGCCGTTGAACTTTGTCGTATGACGGCGATTCCATAGCTTGTTGAATTCGACGAGCGAGCCATCCTCCGCCTTTCCTTTGACACTGTGCGGAATGATCGTATAGCCGCAGCGTGTGCCCGTGAAGCCTGCTGTTTTGCTGAAGGAACGGAATTCAATGGCAACATCTTTCGCACCGGGAATTTCATAGATAGAGCGAGGAACGTCGTCTTCTGTGATGTAGGCGGCGTATGCAGCATCAAAGAGGATGACGGCATCGTTTTCCTTTGCGTAATTGACCCATTTCGTAAGGGCGGTGCGGCTTAGCGTCGTGCCTGTAGGATTGTTGGGGCAGCAGAGGTAGATCATGTCGACCTTTTCCTTCGGAAGCTCCGGCTCGAAGTTGTTTTCTGCCGTCGATGGTAAGTATGTGACGTCTTCGAAATAACCATTTTCCTGTAGAGCACCTGTGCGGCCTGCCATGACGTTGGTATCGAGGTAGACGGGGTAGACCGGATCCGTGATGGCGACGCGGTTTGCCACAGAGAAGATTTCCTGAATGTTGCCGCTGTCGCTCTTGGAGCCATCGGAGATGAAGATTTCATCCGATGCGATATCAATCCCGCGCACCTTATAGTTGTTTGCAAGGATAGCGTCTGTCAGAAATGTATAGCCCTGTTCAGGACCGTAGCCGCGGAATGTTTCTGCATGCGCCATTTCATCGACGGCCTTGTGCATTGCATCGATGCAGACCTTTGGGAGCGGCTGCGTGACATCGCCGATGCCTAAACGGATGACATCTGCTGTGGGATTCGCCTTTTTGAAGGCTTCGACGCGGCGTGCGATTTCTGCAAAGAGATAGCTGCCAGGTAGTTTCCGATAGTTATCATTGACATATGCCATAAAATTTACCTCCATGATACAATTGCTATGTTGTTATTCTAGCATAGTTTTACATAGAGAGAAAGGATTATCTTGCCGTTGGCAAAGATAATCCTTTTGGTATTAGACAGGACAGTTTTTATGACCGATGTCGCAGACACGATTTTTCAGCGTCTCCTTGCAGAAATCAATGAAGGACTGCGCTGCTTTTGAAATGTAGCGATCTTTCTTCCACGCAAGTCCGACATCGACGAAGAGCGGATCGGCCAGTGGTATGGCAACACGCCCGGCGTGTCTTCGACGACGATATCGAGGAGAAAGCCGAGTCCGACGCCTGAGGCTACGAGACCTTTTAGTGTCACAACCTGATTGGACTCAAGAACGATCTTCGGTGTGATACCCGCACTCTTCATATGCTCAAAGATTGTCTTCCGGAGGAAAGAACCCTCTTTCAGCATGACGATATTTGATTTTTCTATCGTATCCCAGGTGATAAACTTCTCCTTGGCTAGTGGGCTTGTTTCTGGTACACAGCAGACGATCTGGTTGCGTGACATGGGCAGAAGCTCGAGATTTTGCGAGGCTCCCGAGATGATGATGATGCCGAAGTCAAGTTCATCGCGTTCCAGCTGCTCGCGAATCGACATGGAACCTTCTTCATGCAGGGTAAATGTCGAGGTGAGAGTAGCGACGCTGAAAGCTCGAAAAGATTTTCGGAAAGAGATAGGCGCCGATCATTGGCGGAATACCAATTTTGATCACACCCTTCTGCAGCTGCTTATAGTCGTTGACTTCAAGCACGGCATCTTGAATGTTTCGAAGTGCAAGTTCGATGCGGTTCAAAAAGACAGCACCCTCTGGTGTCAGTGACAGCTGTTTCTGGCTGCGGTCAAAGAGTTGTATGCCAAGCTCTGCTTTCGAGTTTTTTATGGCAACGGTGATGTTCGGTTGAGAGACGCGGAGACGCTCCGCGACGCGCGTGATATTTCTGAGTCTGCTCGCCATTTGGAAATATTCCAACTGTCTGAGTTCTATGACGGCCACCTCGATTTAAATAAATATAAAGGATATAAATTTTTGTTTATCATATCATATTCTATATAAATAGTAAAGCTGAAATACCTTAGTATGCTCCTGTCTGTGTTAGAAGATGATACTGAAAAGATTAAATCTTTCATCTATTTTTTTAACAAAAATTATAAGCTTAAGATGTTAGGGTAAATTTTGTACAGATAAAAAGAACTGTCCTAGATGCGGCACGATGCGGCTATTCGATAGACGAGAAAGGGGACACTGCTGTTGATCCTTGGCATTGGAACGGATATCATCGAGATTTCGCGCGTGAAAAAGGCTTTTGCAACGTCCCTCCTTTCTCGCACGGGTCTATACGAAGCAAGAGATCGCCTACGCTTTAAGTCGCGGTGCGCAGAAAGCAGCAAGTCTTGCGGCGCGCTTTGCTGGGAAGGAAGCTGTGATGAAGGCTCTTGGCACGGGGCTTCGCAACGCAACTTTTAAGGAAATCGAGATTCTGACCGATAGGCTTGGTGCGCCTTTTGTCAATCTTTCAGGCGGGTTCCTTGCCCAGGCAAAGGCACGCGGTGTCAAACGGATACAGCTTTCCTTGAGTCATGCAAGAGAGTATGCGACGGCGATTTGTGTTATGGAGGGAAACGATGAAACTACTGACAGCAGATGAGATGCGCGAAGTGGATCGGAAAGCACAGGAAGTCTACGGTATTCCCGAGCTTGTCCTGATGGAAAACGCAGGGCATGCGACGGCAGAGACGGCAGAGAAGCTTCTTGGCGGAAAAACTTACAGGACGACATATCGTTGTCGTTGCAGGCAGCGGGAATAATGGCGGCGATGCATTCAGTGCCGCGCGCTACTTTCTGAACGCAGGGGCGAATGTCAAGGTGTTTTTTGCAGGGAATCGCGACCATATCAAGGCATCGCCGAAAATTATGCTTGGCATCTTGCAGAAGATGGACGCGCTTATCTACCCCTTGGATGATGATCACGACTTTGACCGCTTCCGCGTGGCCTTGCGCTTTGCGGATCTTGTCATCGACGGCGTCCTCGGCACGGGATTTACAGGCGCACTGCAGGAAAAGATGCAGCGTGTCATCGGCTGCATCAATGGAAGTAACGGAAAGACACTTGCCATTGATATGCCGAGCGGTGTCGAGACCGATAGAGGCACGATACAAACAGCCTGTGTCAAGGCAGATGTGACCGTCACCTTCGGTGCGCCAAAGATCGGACAGTATTTAGGGGGCTGTCTCTCCTGCGGAGAGGTGATTCTCGATACGATCGGTATCCCGCAGGCATTGATCGAGCGCGATGAGATTCGACAGACGCTGATCGATGAAGCACTTGCCGCGGCACTTCTTCCCACACGCACTCACGATGCGCACAAGGGGACGGTGGGGAAATTCCTTGTCATGGCAGGTTCACGCGGCATGACAGGCGCTGCGGCACTGGCATCGGAATCAGCACTTCGAAATGGTGCAGGACTGGTGACGCTTGCTATTCCAGAAAGCCTAAATGCTATCATAGAAGAAAAAGTAACGGAAGTCATGACGCTTCCCATCAAGGATGAAAAGCGCGGATTGCTCAGTGGACACGAGGCGAGCGATCAACTGGCGGAGGTTATCGATGTCTATGACGCTCTTCTCATCGGTCCTGGCCTTGGCCGTGATGAAGACACGTCGGTACTCATCCGAGGTGTTGCAAAGCGAGCAAAGTGCCCACTCATCCTGGATGCAGATGCGATCTATGCCTTCCGCCGCCATACAAAAGAACTCAAAGAACTCGCGCAGGTTCCTATCCTCACACCGCACCTTGGCGAGATGGCAGGACTGCTCTCCATCTCCATCGAGGAGTTGCGTGCCGATCTCGTGAACCTTTCGCGTCAGGCAGCAAAGGCTTATCAAGGGATTTTTGTCGTCAAGAGTGAGGAGACGATCGTCGTTTACCCGGATGGAAATGTCTTCTTCACGACAAAAGGGAACGCGGGTATGGCGACAGGCGGTTCGGGCGATGTGCTCGCAGGGACGATACTCGGTCTCATGCATGAAATGGAAAGTGCGCTTGCGCCGATCCTTGGCGTCTATCTCCATGGGCTTGCCGGCGATCTCGCCTATGGCGAATATGGCGAGGGGCTTCTTGCATCTGACATCATGCACTGTCTGCCGAAAGCACGGATGTCACTCAGGGCAAAGAATGAAACGTAAACACTTTATCCTCTTGAAAAGGATGAATGTATTATTTTTTGTGCAGCACTTGCCGTATATGGGTTAAAATTTATACGCTCTATTGACTTTTTGTATAGGGAAGGGTAGTATAAACATACTTTTAGAGAAAGAAGGAATACAAGATGGCAAAAGTGGATGTGGATTGGGATAACCTGACGTTCAGCTACCGTCCGATCACAAAGCGCTATGTCGCAAATTACAAAAGATGGCAAATGGGGCAAGGGAAGCCTGACAGAAGATGCAACGGTCACGCTCAACGAGTGTGCCGGCATTCTGCAATATTGCCAGGAAGTCTTTGAAGGCCTCAAGGCATATCGTACAAAAGACGGTAAGATCGTCGCTTTCCGCCCGGATCTCAATGCAGAGCGCATGGTCGATTCGGCAAAGCGTCTGGAAATGCCGCCGGTTTCGAAGGAGATGTTCCTCGAGGCGGTCGATGCGGTTGCTAAAGCAAACGAGGATTGGATTCCTCCCTATGAATCCGGCGGTGCACTCTATCTGCGTCCCTATCTCTTTGCGACAGGTTCCGTCATAGGCGTCAAGCCGGCAGATGCCTATCAATTCCGCCTTTTCGGCACGCCGGTCGGCTCTTATTTCAAGAACGGCATCAAGCCAATCACGCTGACGGTCAGTGATTTCGACCGTGCGGCACCGCACGGCACCGGTCATATCAAGGCGGGGCTGAATTATGCGATGAGTCTTCATGCCTACATCCACGCTCATGAGAACGGTTTCGATGAGAATATGTTCCTTGACCCTGCAACGCGTACTTATGTCGAGGAGACAGGGCGGTGCAAACTTCCTCTTTGTCACAAAGGACAACACGGTCATCACGCCGAAATCGAACTCTATCCTGCCTTCTATCACGCGTCGCTCCCTGATGCAGATTGCGGAAGATCTTGGTTATAAAACGGAGCAGCGTCCTGTGAAACTCGCAGAGCTCAGTGAATTTGCCGAATGTGGTCTTTGCGGTACGGCAGCCGTCATCTGCCCGGTCGGCAAAGTCGTCGACCACGGCAAAGAGATCGCTTTCCCGAGCGGTATGCAGGAAATGGGTCCTGTGCTCACGAAGCTCTATAAAACTCTCCGCGGTATGCAGCTCTGCAACATCGAGGCACCGAAGGGCTGGGTTCGCGTCATCAAGTAAGCGAGACTATAAGTTTAAGTTTATAAAGTACCCCCGAAAGTCGGACGGAGAGAACGCCGGCTTTCGGGGGTAGTATCATTCATCCTGCCTATAAAAAAATAGTACAAAAAAATATCTCAGGTAACAAGGATTTTCTGATATACGACAAGAATAAATTCATATATGTGCGTTATGCTAATTGTGTTGATACTATTGCATACCGTTGGCTTTTCATCTTACAGACGCTGAGGCAGAATACAAAATTTTATGTCAACGCTGAAAGATACAGAATCATCGTATGCCTTCTTCTTGGAGTTTCCGTATGAACTTAGACTTTAATTTTCCCATCAAATTTCATGGCATGTTCCATGGTTTTTTTTCGACGATCGGCTTTTTAGATGTCATTGATATCGCCGTCGTTGCGGTTATCCTCTATAATATTTACGTCATGCTCCGCGATACGCGGGCGATCACACTCGTCAAGGGCATTCTTGTGCTCCTCGGCGTCACGCTCGCTGCGACGTGGATGGAGCTTCATGTCATCAGCTGGCTTTTGCAGAAAATGGTGACATTGCTTTTTGTCGCACTCCCTATCGTCTTTCAGCCGGAACTGCGCCGTGCGTTGGAGCATCTCGGACAGGGACGCTTTCTGGCACCTGTTGTATCGCTTGACGATAAGGAAGCGCGCTCTGTCGTGCACGAGCTCGTGAAGGCAGTGACTGTTCTTGCCGCAAACAAGACGGGGGCACTGATTGTCATCGAGCGAGATATGGGATTGAATGATATCAGTGCAACGGGGGTTCCGATCGACGGGCTCATCACGGCGGATTTCCTGCTGAATGTTTTTATTCCGAACACACCGCTGCATGACGGCGCGGCGATTGTCCGCGGCAATCGTCTCGTCGCCGCAGGGTGCTTGTTGCCACTGACGGAAAACCGTTCCCTTTCGACAGAGCTCGGCACGCGTCACCGTGCGGCCATCGGACTTTCTGAACAGTGCGATGCGCTCGTCGTCGTTGTCAGTGAAGAGACCGGAACGATTTCCACGGCGGAAAACGGACGCATCACTCGTCACCTGGACAAGGAGCGGCTGAAGAAGAAACTCAGCTCTGCTTTTTTGCCGACAGAGGGCATCAGGGAACTCCGGGACGTTGTCAAGAACTGGAGGCGTAAGAAATGATTACACGCCTAGAACATATCTTTCGAAGGAACCTTTTTGCAAAGATTGCTGCAATTGTCTGCGCGGTCATCCTTTGGTCATATGTTATGAACGAACAGGATCCTGCGATAGAAAACACCTATACCGTCGAAATAGCGGCGGTCAATGAACCGGAAGGGTATCATATCACACAGGGGGAGAAGAAAGTCCAACTCAAGGTGCGTGCGCAGCGTTCGCTTTTCGCCTCGCTCTCCGCAGACGATTTCCGTGCCTACGTTGACCTTGCAGATGCAAAAGACGGTACGCAGCAGCTTCGTATACAGACCGTGCTTCCAAAAGGGGTCGAGCTTATTTCAGCGCGTCCGGACAGCATCGAAGTGACGCTTGACAAGATGGTGACGAAGAGCATTCGTGTCGAATATGTGACGACGGGGGCAGTAGCACAAGGTTCGGCCTTTGTCAGCATCACGCCAAAGGTACAGTACGTATCGGTCTACGGTCCGGAATCCATACTGACAGATGCAACGCGCGTTATCGGCTATGTTGGACTCAGTGGGCGGAACGATAGCTTTTCAGACAATGTCACGTTTACTGCAGTCGGCGAAGATGGCAATACGCTGAAGGATGTCGAGATTACGCCGCAAAATGCAGATGTCCGTGTCCAGATTACGCGCGGGCTGATTCGAAAAGTTGTTGGTATCCACGTTGTGACGGCGAAGGATCTGGATCCTTCGTTAAAGCTTATAAGCACGACAGCAGATCCAGAAAAAATCGAGATTGCAGGTACGGAAGACAAGCTCGCAGGTGTCAGCACCATTGAAACCATGCCGATTTCCCTAGCAGATGTCAAAGGGGATACAGTCGCCAGGGAAGTTGGTTCTTCCGGATGGTATTTCAGTGACGAATCCCAATATCACCGTTAAATTTGAAGTCAAAGCAAAAGAGCAGAACGCTGCGACGGCGAAACCACAGTGATAGGCGAGCGGTGGGAAGCGCTTGATACATAGCAGATGGAGTGAAGCATAGATTGATACGCATCCGTAATTTTTCCGTTCCCTTTACGGATAATGTGCCGTTGGTAAGGCACGCAGCAAAGCGACTGGGCATTCGCGAAGAGGAGATTCTAGAAGCGAAGATTGCAAGGAAGGCCGTCGATGCGCGTCGCTACCATGGCAGTCCCATTTCCTTTCATTATCTCTTAGACATTCGACTGATCAGCGGAGAAAAAGGAGAGAAAAAACTTATTGGAAGATTTCGCCGCGACAGAAATATCGAAGAAGTGCCTTTTCTGAAGAAGGAGAAGATACCGAAGGCAAAGATGTCGCGTTCGCCCATCGTCGTCGGCTTTGGCCCAGCGGGGATGTTTGCAGCGCTGACGCTTGCACGGGCAGGGGCGGAGCCTCTCGTATTGGAGCGAGGTGCGGATGTCGATACCCGTCATGCAGATATTCAAAGATTTTTGGACAAACGGCACGCTTTCTGAAAAATCAAATGTGCAGTTTGGTGAAGGCGGGGCGGGTACATTTTCCGACGGCAAGCTTACGACACGTGTGAACGATGCGCATATGCATGAGATTCTTGAAGACTTTGTCCGAGCGGGTGCACCCGAGGAAATTCTCTATTTGCAGAAGCCGCATATCGGCACGGACATTCTGCGGAATGTCGTGAAGAATATTCGCGAGGAAATCCTTCGTCTCGGCGGACGTGTGCGCTTCGGTGCACAGGTGACGGATTTTGAAATAAGGGACGGTAGAATTTCCGGCATCATCGTAAATGGTGAGGAGCGTCTGGATACCGACACTGTCTTTTTTTCGGCATCGGGCATTCGGCGCGTGATACCTACCGTATGCTCTATGGTAAGAATGTCAAGATGGAGGCGAAAGCCTTTGCAATGGGCGTTCGCATCGAGCATCCACAGGCATTTATCGACCGTGCACAGTATGGCAAAGATGCGGGCGACGGGCGGCTTCCCACAGCAGATTATGCGTTGACAGCAAAGGACAGTATTTCTGGGCGCGGTACATATAGTTTCTGTATGTGTCCGGGTGGTGTCGTCGTCGCAGCAGCGTCAGAGGAAAAACGCCTTGTGACAAACGGCATGAGCAATTACAAGCGCGATTCAGGCGTTGCCAATGCGGCTCTCCTCGTGCAAGTCGCACCAAGTGATTTCGGTTTCGGAACACTCGATGGCATGCGCCTTCAAGAACAACTTGAACGCCTTGCCTTTTATTTGGGCGGGCAGGATTATTTTGCGCCTGTTCAAACAGTGGGAGACTTCCTTGCCGGACGGAAGGGCTCGACTAATTTTTTAACGCATCCGACCTATGCACCGGGGATTCGAACGGCGGATCTTCATGCGTGTCTGCCAAACTACATCACAGATACGCTGGCGCGGGCACTTCCCATCTTCGACAGGAAGATTCCCGGTTTTGCTGACCCTGGTGCGGTGATGACGGGCGTTGAGACGCGCTCTTCTGCACCATGCCGCATTCTGCGTGAGCGTAAGACGTATGCGTCGCTTTCGACGCCAGGACTTTACCCGATTGGTGAGGGGGCAGGCTATGCAGGCGGCATCATGAGTGCAGCCTGCGACGGGCTGAAGGCAGCACTGAGTGTTTTGCGTGCTAACTCGTAACGGTTTATTTATGAATAAAGGAGAAGGATCATGGCAAGACTTTTTGGTACCGATGGTGTCCGCGGCGAGGCCAATACGACATTGACGCCGGAAATGGCATATCGTCTCGGGCGTGCGGCAACGATTTGCTTTGGCAAGGAATCCGAGGAGAAGCCGCTTATCATCATTGGGCGCGACACGCGTATCTCTGGGGAAATGTTTGCGGCGGCATTGACCGCGGGTATTTGTTCGGCGGGCGGTCGTGCCATGCTCGCTGGCATCATCCCGACGCCGGCGATCGCGTACCTTGCGCGTCGTCATAACGCTAAGGCGGGTATTGTGATTTCGGCGTCGCACAACCCCTTTGGCGACAATGGCATTAAATTTTTCGGCGGCGATGGCTATAAGCTTCCCGACAGCGTCGAAGATGAGCTTGAGAGCATCGTCCATCGTCTTGAGAAAAAGGACGATTTTGTGCGTCCCACGGCGGGTGCCATCGGTCACCTTGAGTATCGGGCTGATCTGCAGAATCAGTACATGGACTTTGTCCTTTCGACCTGCGGGGAGCGTTTCGATGGGATGAAAGTCGTTTTAGACTGTGCGAACGGCGCGGCATACGAAGTTATGCCAAAGGTGCTTCGGCAGCTTGGCGCAAATGTTAAGGTCATCCATGCGCTTCCGAACGGTACGAATATCAATGATCGCTGTGGTTCGACGCATATGGAATCGTTGCAGAAGGCGGTTGTTGAAAATGCCGCGGACTTTGGTATCGCACATGACGGCGATGCTGACCGCCGCCTTTGCGTCGATGAAAAAGGCGAGATTATCGACGGTGATCACATCCTCGTCATGTGTGCGACGGATATGATGAAGAAGGGAACGCTTCCCTATGACACAGTCGTCACAACGGTTATGGCAAATATTGGCTTTCACAAGGCCATAAAGGAAGCGGGCGGCCGTGCCGAAATCACACAGGTCGGCGATCGCTACGTCCTGAAAGTATGCTGAAGAATGGCTATAAGATTGGCGGTGAGCAGTCCGGACATATCATCTTTGCAGACTATTCAACGACAGGCGATGGTCTGATTACCGCGCTTCAGGTACTGGCTTCCATTAAGCGCAGCAGAAAGAAGGCGTCTGAGCTCACAAACCTGATGAAGACATACCCGCAAATCCTCATCAACGTTCGCGTTGCTACAAAAGAAGGCTGGGAGGGTAAGGAAGCTATTCAGGCGGCCATCAAAAAGGGCGAAAAAGAACTGGGCAGTGACGGCCGCATCCTCGTTCGCCCATCCGGTACGGAGCCGTTGATTCGCGTCATGGCAGAAGGCCCAGATGAAGCACAGCTCGACAGAATTTGTAAAGAAATTGCAGATGTCGTAAAAAAGGAGCAAGGTTGATGAAGAAGGCAATTCTCTTGGTCAGTTTTGGTGTCGCAGGCGACGAAGCGAGAGAGAACAGCATTGACTGTATTGCGGCGGAGATTGCCGCGGCACATGGTGACTATGCTGTTCGGCAAGCATTTACATCCAATTTTATTCGAAAACAGCTGGCAAAGCGCGGCATTGTAAAACCTTCTCTGGATGAAGCACTAAATGCCCTGGCAGAAGAAGGTTTTACATATGTTTATGTACAGCCGACACTTTTGACGCCCGGTGAAGAGTACAAGAAAAAGGTTCGCAGACGCTGTGGATGCGGCAAGAGAAAAGTTCAAAGTACTGAAACTCGGTGAAACGGTCTTTGCACAAGATCGAGATTATGAAGAAATGGCCAAGTTCCTTTCAGACACCTATGGTAAAGGCAGTAGCGATGCAACTGTACTGCTAGGGCACGGCTCTCCACACTGGCATAATCCCGTTTATGAAAAGTTGCAGGCGGTGTTTGATGCATGCGGTAAAAAAATCTTTGTCGGTGTTGTCGAGGAAAGCGATACGCCAAATTTCGAAATGGTCGTGCAGCGTCTGAACAAAGCCGGTGCAAAACATGTGACCTTAGCACCGCTTCTTCTCTCCGGCGGCATCCATGTAAAGGAAGACATGGCAGGGGAAGGAAAAGAATCGTGGAAAAAGCCGCTTGGAAGCCAGAGACATAAAAATCTCTCCAATTCTAAAAGGACTGGGTGAATACGAGGCCTACCGAAAGATTTATCTTAGAAAGGTGCTGGCTGTACTTCAAAGCACCTCTTCTCTTCATGCATAAGAAAGATTTTCCTGGATCTTTGTCAAGTGTTACGGTGACATTTTTTGTTATTTTTCGATAATTTTTCTTTATCTGAAGATAGAGTTTTCTTTGTAGGAAAGGAGGTTACATATGTTTTTGGACGAGAATGAAGTTGCTCTCTTAAACGCTATTTCCTAGGTGAGGAATTGACCGAACGTGAACATGAGTCCGCTGTCTTAATAGCAGACTGTTATGATTCTCATATCGGTCAGACGGGATTGTTTGCCGACGTATGGGTCGATGTTCCAGAGGAAGAGAGAGAAAAAGAATTTGCTAGGATGTGTGAGGAAGATGTCGAGGATATTCGGCAGTATCTTTCTCTTTATCCATGGATCAAGGTCTGGCGGGAGCGTTGCGAGGCGGAAGAGTCTGCACGATGGGATGAAGAAGAACGATTGGAGGCAGAACGGGACGAGCTTATCTCGCGTGCCATCGACATGGATGAAGAACCTCCGGTTTTCGGACAATGGGCAAATATCGCTCGCAGTCGTATGCGTCATGAATCGCCTGAAGCGTGGATTGAAATGGTGCAGCAAGGCACGGCATCGGCATATCTCAAAAAGGTGCAGGAGGAAATGTGGGATCAATATGGCATGTCTGTCTTTCTTGGGGATGATACCATCACCTATGAAGAGGCGCTGGCAGATTGTGGCGGGGATCGTGAAAAGCTGATGAGAACCTCCCTTATCTTGGAGTTGCACGACAAACCTCCCGAGAATCCTGAGCCTTTGCCACCTTCGTATTTGGAGGATGAGATCATAGACGATGATTTGTATTGAGTGTCTTCGACGATAGTCTGTGGGTATAGATGCACAAAAAAGGAAGCTGAAGAGAAACAGCTTCCTTTTTTGTGTCTTTTTTCTTAGAAGGATACGAAGCCACGCGGTGCGGACTTTTCTTTGCCTGATGCTTTGTAGTCGCGCTGCCGTTTGGTATCATAAGGATCGAAGATCATCATCGTATGCTTTGTGACTTCCTTTACCCATTCGACATGTTCGTCGAAGTCAACGCGTCCTTTATCGGCTTCCAGTTGTGTTTTTGCTGCAAGAAGCGAGGATAACTGCGCTTTGTTTGTAGCGACGATGCCTTGCAGTTCTTCGTCAATCTCTTGCAGTTCCCGTTTGCCTTTGGCATTTTTTGCAGCATCGAGGAGTGTGAGAATGGCGTTGGCTGTCTCACCATCCCTTGCCATGGTTTTCTTGTGCGATACTGGCATAGATTTCTGCGGTATTTGCTATGGCCGTATGTCGCTTGTATTTGTCACGCGGTGTGGAAAATACGGCACCAGCTTCGTGTGCTTGATGAAAGATGGGCGTTCCATTGATGCGGGGATCTGCCAGGATGTCGTAGGTTTTTTTCCCGTATCCTTTCTTCTTTTCAGGATGATGTCTTTGATATCTTCGGTTTCACGCTCATCAAGCGGACGACGATTGGTTTCGTGAATCCCGAGCTTTTGGGCAATTTGCACCAGAATATTCACGAAGTCTTTGCCGAAGAGCTTGCTTTTAATCTCACGCGTCAGATCGTGTACCGCCGCCATGCCTGCCTAGGTCATGGTAGAAGTAGTGCCCAGGATATGCCGTATCTGCCCATGAGATGCTGGTGGACGACCAATAGTTGCCAGGATCCAGCGGGTGCCAATGATGATGTGCCTGAGTAAGCTGTAAGCCACCGCTGAGTGCACCTGCCGTTGCTGCAATAGCAAAGACAGCGCTGAACAGGGCAATTTTCTTTTTGCGAGACAACATCGTTGATTCTCCTTTCGTCTTTTATTAGCGGGAGAAGATCCCTTCGTTCTTCGACAAGTGGAAGCCTGCATTGCCGAACTGCCGGTTGATGAGTTTTGTTATGCAGTCACAGAAATACATATATTTGAGGACGACGAGGATGAGGATCAGCAAGAGACCGAAGTTAAGAAGAATACGGACCGTGCCACGCGCCATTCCTGTTCCCATGTTGCCATTGGCAAGTTCCGTGGCAATTTGGGCGCGTTTGCCGCCGGTGCCGTCCTCTGCACGTTCAAATTTCCTGTAGAATATTTCAGCGGCTTCGGCTGGTGAACTCGCCGCGTTGATGGCATCTTTGTAGCCGTCTCTGTATCATTTCATAATCGAGAAACGGACTTGGTAGGGAATCGTCCAAAGCTCATCGCCGGATGCGCGGGCGACGAGGTCATCGCGTCTTTCCCACGTCCACTGTGCAATACCGGACGGTCCGTTTGGGTTCTCCATGCCACAGGTCGGATCGTCTTGAGATTCCTGTGCGATGTTGCCGCAGATACCAAGCGCGGCAGCGGGCGTATAGCCAAGTCCCAGCAATTCGTTGTAGATCTCTTTGATTTGCGCTTTGCCCAGATCGTTTAGCTGCGCATCCACAGCGCTTCCACTCATGCCGCTGGTACCGGCGTCCTGTGCCGTCATGACACCACCGGAAGTAGATACGAGTCCCTCGATGCTGACTTCTGCCAGGGTTGCCTGCAGCTGTGCGGCAAAGAAACAGATGAACATGAGGTTGATCGATGCGGCGATGACGCCATTGATGCCGTTTGAGGCAAAATGGCGAAGTTTTGCCGTGCCTGCCAGCGGAAAGGCGGCAAGGCTGAAGAGGACGGTGGCATAAAACTGGAGGTAGGCAATGGCGATGTAAAGTCCGATGAAACAGAAGAGGATAAAGAGAATGCCAGCGCCGACAAGCACGATGAGCGGAAGCGGCGTCATGGTACTGAAGAAAACATCAAAGATGCTGCCATGCGTCGAGTGAAGTGCTGCATTGTAGAGCGGAGAAATAATGGACATGCCCTTTTGTATGATGTTTGTCGGATCGGAGACGGCGGTCGCTGCACCTTCTAAATCGCCTCCCATGTAGCCGCCAAGGACAGGGAACCCATGCAGGGAGAGGTTGCCGATAAAGTCGTTCCAGTTGTAGAGGAAGACGAGACAGAAGCCATAAAAGAGACTGCGCCGTACAATCCAGTGAAGGAGCGTCTCTTTGCTGTCGGATTCCGGCGTCAGGACAATCTTCATTGCGCCGAGTGCAATATCGATGCAGCAGAGGACAAAGAATAAATCAGCTACCGTATTTTGCAGGATCTTCAGTCCTTGGGTAAAGAGATCGACGAGTTTATCGATAATTTCCTTGATCGAACTGGCAAAGTCGTTGGCAAGCTCCCAGTCATAATTGGCATAATCCTCCATCATCGGATCATTGACGTCGCCACCACTGCCAGGCTCGCCGGTGCCGAGTCCTGGAATGTAGTCTGCAGGATTCACATCCTCTCCCCACTCGTTACCAATGCGAATCTCAAAGTGCAGATGTGGTCCTGTGGCGACACCCGTATCACCGACGCGGCCAATGAGTGGCCTTCTTGGACAATTTGACCATCGGCAACAAAGAAAGCGGATAGGTGGGCATATCTTGTGAAATAACCGTTCATGTGATTAATGACAATGGTGTTGCCGTAACCATCATTTCTATCCCATGCCCTGTATCACTTGCCCTGCAGGCTGCGGCATGCACGGGATCTCCATATCGTCGCCGCAATATCTTCGCCTTTGTGTTTTTTATACTCGCCGGTTTTTGGATGGTAACGCCAGCCATAGGGAGAACTCGTTGGTCCAGCCGCAGGGCGCGTCCAGCCTGCGGTGACAAGAACGATCGGAATGAGGAACAGGAGCGCAAGAAGTGCGCGACGTACTCGTATCCTTCGTTTCGTCATAGTATTGCGCTCCTTTCGTAGAAGTCATTGGAAGATTATGAAAATTGTGCTGGCAATTCGGTGTGTTTTTATGGTACCCTTAAGAAAAAGGAACGAAGACGATAAAGGAGGTATCCATTGTGGGTTTGTTTTTTGGCAAGAGCAAAAAGGAACGAGAAGCGGAAGAGGCTGAACGCAGACGGCAGGAAGAAATCGCAAAGGATCCGAGAAAAGCGCCGCTTATGATTGGCGACCTCTACGCCATCGGCAATGACGGGATGATTCAGCCAATGATGAATATGGTTTTTATCATCCGAGATATTCAAGATGTCGCTGGTAAAAACAATAATATGATTTACAAGATGCTTCAGATTGTGAAGCAGTTGCGTGAGGAAAACAAGGGAGATGCGTGAACGCCTCGAAAAATTGAGGAAAGCTCGATGGAACTTCTCGAAAAGAGATTTCACTTCCTAAGGCAAGAGCATGTGACAGCAGGGCAGATGCCCCTGCTTTTTATTGTTTCACTGTTTAATTATCATCATCTTTTCTCTGAGATGCATTCTGCCCTTGTGCAGCCCTGTCCCCTGTCCTCCACCATTACCATTACCGTTGCCGTTCGCATCGTTGCCGCCATTGCCGCCTTTTTGCGCTTCTTTGCCGCATGGTAACGCCTTTTTTTCATCATGCTGAGGTTATGGCTGGCCGTCTGATCCTTGTTGTCGCGGAAGTTTGAAACGGCACTTCGATACGACTGTACCGGACTTCGGCTCATGACGAAGTCGCGGCCGAGCTGTGAGAGCGTTCCTTTTAGGGTACCTCCACCGGCGGCCTTTGCTCGCGGCGACTTTACCGGCGCTGGTAGCACCTCCTGTAACCACAGCAGAACCTACGGCAGCTGCGGTTCCTGCCGCACTCTTCAATGAGCCGATCATGTCCGAGCCACCAAGTTGTGGTGCACCGTTGAGCAGCGTGGAGATGAGCGCAGGAATTTTCTTGATGAGCATGTAGATCATCAGCGATGCCAAGACGGCCTGCAGAAGCGAACCGGCATCACTGGAAAGCTTTCGTCTTTCTTGCTGGCGTCCAGCATGAAGCGATTCGACAAAGGGCGTGGTAGAAATAGCGAGAAAGGCAATGACACAGACCTTCATCGCACAGTTGAACATACAGCCGATCGCTTTTTCGGTGAGGAAGTTGAACTTGCTCATGGTACCAAAGGCGAGGCAGGGAATCGTCATCAAGGCCATGGTGAAGAACTCAACGCGTGCCATGAAGAGTTCCAGCGCCGCCATGAAGAAGCAGAAGCAGACAATGACGATGGTGATGACACCGAGCAGGGTGATGATGGGCGAAGATATCATTTTTCCGACGCCTTTGGCTGCACCTACGACAGTAGGTCCCGTTCCATCGAAAACGGTTTCCGGGTCTGCACCGGTCAGTCCGGCAAAGATCGTTGCGACAAATTTGACAGCAGGTCGGTAGAAGGAATCTACCATATCGCTGGGCATCCCATCCCCGCCTGCGGCGTGAATACCGATGCTTTCAAAACCATCCATCAGCGCCTGCATGAACTCCATCCAATGCATCATGAGAAACATGAAGAAGCCGAGCTTTAAGATGATGGAGATGAGGTATTGCAGCTTGTCGCCGGAGATAAACTTCATGGACAGTTCCCAAGAAGCCTGTACCACGGTGAGGATAATGAGGAGTTTTAAACAGAATGGCAAAATATTTGCTGCGCCGGGTACGATGACGTTCTTGGTATAGTGATCCATGAAGCTGCCGAGAATCTTTGTCGTCGATAGATCGGCATTCAAATCCGGCTGATACACTGGCGGCTTGGTCAAAGGTGCCGACTGGTCGGCCATCGCCCAAATTCCTGTGTCGGAAAGCAGGAAACCACCGAGTTGATGGCAAGGCCTGCGCCGAGCATGACCTGCCACAGAAATTTTTTCCCCTCTTCAAGTCCGAAGGTGATCATCATGCCAGCAATCGCCGTCATGATGAGCAGGACGATCTGCATCGCCTTGATCGCACCTAAGGCAAGCTCTTTGAGTTTGGTATCAAACGTGCCGTCCAGTCCTGTGCCGGCGCTACAATCTGCTCGGAACCTTCGCCGGTCGCAAAGCCGACATGCATCCTCGTGAAGATCACGAGAAAAAGGATGAGTCCGAGCCAAAGGAGATCGCGATACGTGGCACATCTCCTTATCAAAGTTCTAAGTTTTCGCATCAGCGTCCCCCTCGCTTTCGCATTTTTTTATCAGTTCAACTTATAGTGTTTGTTTTACCCTGTTAAATAATTCCGTTTATTATTGTTATGAATATTTTTCCTTTATTATTCGAGGTGGTCAAAATGACCACCCTCGAATATCCATCTAGAATATTCACTTTTCATTTATTTTTTTCACTTATTTTTTTCATCTATTCTTTCCTTTCTCGTCACTTGTTCGCAAAATTCACGAACTTTTGACCAGTCGCACGGTTGCGCGTTTCCTCGGTGGCTTTTCTACGTTCTCTATGTAGTATTTCTCTGCCTCCATCGCAAGAATGTTGGCGAGAAGTTCGTTGGTGTCTGCACCTTGGAGTGCCTGCGCACCTTGAATCTGGATGCCGGCCTGCATGATCTGCTGTTCTCCTTCCGCATTCTTTGCTGCTTCCATGGCTTCCTTGACAACTTCCTGCGTCTGCTTCGTCACTTTGCCCGAGGCTTTGCGCACGTTCTGCCGATGCCTGGTAGGTGGCGTCAGGTGCTTTCTTGTTCTTCGCGCTCTGCATGTAGAGGTCATAGAGGGTCTTCTTGCCCGTCATGGCATCTTCGATCGTCCCGATCTCGTTGCGGAAGATCTCAACGGCTTTGGTATTGACATTTAAGACGGCAGGCATATCGCCTTTCTCTTTCAGGACGTCCAGCGGTATTTCGACTCGACCGGTGCCAAAGCAGCCACCACCATCGCCAATTTTTCCCAACCACTTAACGAGCATTTTGGGCGAAAGCTTCTTGGCATCTAAGATCTGAAGCGCCAGCTCCTTTTGCTCGGTGGTGAGAATTTTCGCTGTCTGAATGGCTGTCTTGATGGCTTCCTGGATGTTCCTCTGATCGATGACGGCAACCGCTGCTTCTGAAGGTGTGCTTGAGATTGCCATGGCGCCGATCGGCGTGACGATGCCTAGGATACAGCCTGCAATGACGATGGATTGGAGGCGTTTGGCAGGCCAGCGGAGCGTACGGAACATGATGTGTCACTTCCTTTCTGGTTGAACTTTTATCCCTTCGAGGGGCGAGCATAAAAAACAGGTGCGATGAACCTGCCTAGCCGAACCATCGCACCTGTTTTTTATGCACCGAATCGACCGTTTTTTTCATCATTGCGGTACGCCGACAGGATCTTTCTGGCGGATAAGGACTCGATCGTATTCCGTCATTGTCTTGCCCTCACGCTCCTTTTGTTTGCAAATAGTTTCGTGCTTGACGATCAATTGCCTCGCGCTGAGCTGGACATTTTTTCCGGATGTCTCTTCCTGGTATAAGCGATCTTACTCTTACCGTAGTTTGCCTGATGCGTTCGTCTCGGTACCGGTGAGTTTTTGTCAAGAACATTTTCTATCTCTTCTTCCCGGTATCCTTGGTTAAAAAGGTAGAGAATCAGCTGCTCATCTACGGCATCGTTATGTTCGGTTCCTGTGGCTTCTTGGATTTCCTCAGCGCATTTTCGTATAGATCTCATCGGCGCCTTCATCACCTTCGCGCTTCGTCTCAAACGAATAGTTTCGGACGCGTTGGCGCGTTTCTCGTACATTGGACTTGCGTACCTTTTCTTCCTTTTTTTCTGAAGGAGATACGACTTCTTTGATGGCCGAGGCGGTTTTCATCGCAGTGACGGCTGCGCCTACCTCAGGAATCGCAATAGAAGCCGCAGTAACGGCTATGCCAATCGGTTCTTCTATTAAGGTTTCTGTCACTGTTTTTTCAACGGTGTTGTCCTCTTTTTCTTTCCCCTTTTTTTCTCCGCAGTCTCTGACCTTTTCGTTATCGCGTTGTTTTACGTCGCCTTCCAAATCTCGGGAGATTCTTTGTTTTTTGCATCGGCATCGACTACAGCGGCGGTTTCCTCTTCAGGGGAAAGCAGCGCATCTTCCGCCGTTCTTTTCACGCGCCTTTTCTATGATGTGCTTGAGATTCTCTTGGCTTCGCTCTTCTTCGGGAATGCCGCCATACGCCTCAAGAATATCGAGAACCTCTTCTTCGCTTGCGCCATATTCCTCTAAGAGCTTTCGCGTGGCGTAAATGTTATAGTTTTCGCGCCTGTCATATACGCTAAAGTCTGCCTTTCGTGCAATAAGGGCGTTGTCACAGTCAACCAGCAGTCTGCAGTAGATGTCTTTGCTGCGTGCGTAGTCTTGGTCTTCTGTGACAAAAGGCGTCGCGCCTATTTCCCCCAACAGTCTCTTTGCTGCCAGGTCGTGGTCTAGCCCTGGTGTTTGCCGGGCAGGCGACAGATATAAGCCTGCCTTAAGTATCGTCGGGGGAACGCCTATATCGCGCAGCATATTTGCGACGACGAGTTCATCCTGATAGGTTAAGAACTGCTCGCCGGGAAGCCGTTCCATCCTTTTTTTTTAGAAAGATGGGGTAGAAGATGGCTGACAGTTCTAGTTCCTCTAGTTTTTCCGGCTCTGTCGGCAGAGTGCGCAGTCTTTGGTATACATGTTTTTTTCGCGAATGACTTCTTTTCGCGATGCGCTGTACGTAGGCAGTCTTGTCACGTCCTGCATAGGCTGTAGCTTTTTCAAGAAGTTCCCGTAGGGTCTGTTCACTTGCGCCGGTCTTTTTGAGAAACGCTGCAAGCGCACGTCCTTCTCGATAGGGAAGCGGCACGCCTGCTTTACTTTCCCATACCTGCCAGATCTGCTGGAAATCATCCTGCATGGTGCTTACCTCGCTTTTTGCAAGGCTTTGCAGGCGATCTTGCATGTCCCTTCAGAATGCCGTGTTCGTAGCGTATGCCAAAGGCATTGCCCTTGCCGGCAAGTTGACGGAAAAGACTCTCGCCTCGGTAAGCTTCGCGTACTTCATCGAAAGGAAAGTTTTTGCTGAGTTCTTTAAGGGCTTCTTGATCAGCGCGGCGAAACGATGCTTCTATACGGGTAAGAGTCCCTTCATAAAGCTCGTTGAAACGTCTTATGGGATTCGGCGACGATCTTTTTCTCGGGAGCACCTTCCGGCAGAATATTTCTGATAAAATCATTGCGTTCCTCTTCATCTGCTGTGAGAAGAATAATGCGGCTATCTCGAGTTGCTGTGCGAAGAAAGTCCAGATGGTACCCTTCCCTATGCATCTTTTGAAGAATTTGACGCTCAATTTGCTCGATGATCTGGCGAAGGTTTCCCTTTTCCCGTACATACTGTTGGTATAGCGCCTTTGCTGTTTGTTGTTCCATCATAGGCTACCTCACTAGGCTCTCTTCCAAGCGTCTTTTATGGCACGGAAGAAGTCACGTACACCTAGGGATTCTCCACCAAAGGGTTTACCGATGGCCTCAGTATGAATTTTGCCGTCTTTGATGCCATCGTTGAGTGCCTTTTCAAGCATGTTCATACGTAGTTCTATGCGGTTGACACGAATGGCAAAATAGCAAATCATGAGCACGATGAACAGAAATAGCAGCTCGATCATATCGCGATGGCCTCCTCTCTTGGATAGTCCGGAAGTTCGAGTTCGTTCTCCTTCCACCACATTTCGTTGAACCGTTCGAGTCCGTAGGTGTCCAAGATGCGCTTGCACTTAGCCAGTGCAACATCACTGACGGCGACATAGGATAGGGTAAAGGGGCTACAGGTCAAGGGCGAGGTTGAAAAAGACGCGATCCACTCGGGCCATCGTAGTAGTATTCGCGCTGTGCCTGTGCATGTGCAATGAGACTGACTTGCTGGCGGTTAAGACCAAAGCTTCGGTAGAGTTCCTGCCGTGATTCAGTGATAGCGAGTTTATCGGGAAGAAAGATGCGTGACTGGCAGGAAGAAAGCACGGTATCGAAAAATCGCGCTTTTTGCCACATCGTCCAGACTTTGTGTGGCAAAGAGTACGCTCGTATTGTATTTACGGAGCGTCTTGAGCCACTCTTTGATCTTCTCAGCAAACATCGGATTCTGGAAGAAAACCCAACATTCATCAAGAACGATGAGCGTCGGTCCCTGCCCTTCCAGCTTATTGTTCTTTACCACGTCTTCAATACGATGGAAGATGTACATGAGCGTCGAGGCGACAATACGCTTGGCGTTCATGAGAGTCTCCATCTCGAAAGACTGCCAGCTCGTAATCGAGAGGTGATCTTCGTCGCTGTCAAAGATTTCTCCGTATTCTCCTTTGTTGCCGGATTTATCGGTCAGTGCCAGTGGATAGAAAGCTTCCTTTAAATCGTTGCTTTGCAGGAAAGAAATGAACGTTGTGATGGTTCGATATTTCTTTTCCATACCAGCAACGGTTGCAAGACTGTCACGAACCAATGCCTTATGTTCTGGCAGTACCTGGATGCCCTCTTCACTTAGAAAGTCGCATAGCCAATCGAGTGCCCATTGTCGCTCATCCGGATCGTCGATGTTGACGAGCGGTTGGAAAGAGAGTGCTTTGGATTTTTCCGATGTCGTAGAACTTTCCATGTACGCCGCAGGTAAGCACCTTAGAGCTTGCGCCCTTGTCAAAGACGATGACGCGTCCATTCGGATACTTGCGCCACTGTGCCTCAATGGTGTTTAAGAGAACGGATTTGCCGGAACCTGTCGGCCCGATGACGAGCGAGTGCCCGACGTCCTTAATGTGCAGGTTTAAACGGAAGGGACTTGCGCCATCTGTTTGTGTATAAAGCAGCGGTGGTGCGTTTAGGTGTTTGTTCCAAGCGTTGCCGGCCCATGCAAGCGCAAGCGGCATCATGTGTACGAGGTTGCCCGTTGAAATCATCGGCCGACGAATATTTGAACCGACAAGACCAGGTACGCACCCAAGAAAGCCGTCCACAGCATTGAAGTCTTCTATCTTGACTTTCTTCATGCCTTTCTCGGTGAAGATCTGACGAATAAGTTTTGCTTTTTCCTCGACAGCTTCCCCGGCTTTCATCCATAACGATAATGGCGGTGGTGTAATAAACAAAGGAGATATGATCGCCCTCGACGGCGTTGATCGCTTCACGAACCTCGCCGATACGGTCAACAGCAACGTCATCGATGTTGTCGGCGTTTTGTTCTCCGCCACGAAATGTCGCGTCAACGATGGTGGAGGTAATGGACTGCAGCTTGCCTTTCCATTTTCTGCGCTCGGTATCAAGCTCCGATGCCACTTTTGTTTTCGACATACAGCAAGCACGTGTTGACCAGCGAAAGGAAAAACTTAGGCGATTGAACTCATCGAGCAGGCCGAAGATCGTCTCTGTGCCGTAAGAAATCGGTGAGATGACACGCATATGTTTCTTGCCGAGCTGTGGCTCTAAGCCACCGTAGAGCGGAGAATCATAGAGATAATGATCGAGGAGGAAGTGCGTCTTAGGATACTTGAGTGGTCTTGCCGTCTCCGATACCGTTGAATGCAGATAGGAGATCAGTCCGTCCTCATCTAAAAAATCCACTTCAATGCGAAGATTCTTGAGGGCAGCATAGAGCTTATAAACCTGTTCGGCAAAACCATCTAAGACATCATCTGCCTTTGTCAGCTCTTTTTCTCGCCCCTTCAATGATGAACTCTTTGAGCTTTTTCCCTGTCGATCCTTCGGTGGAAGCATTTCGGCGTCATGTAGAAATTGATTCAAAGTACATGCCGCTGGAAAAAAGACGGCGCTGTTCAGCATCTATCCCACGCGTCACGGGATCGGGAAAGTGATCGGTTGTCTCATAGGCAGTGGACGGCACGCGCTGCGATTCAAAGTAAAGCACCGTATCCGTTTTCAGTGCTGCAATCTCTGCTTGTAAACGATTGGTTATGACGATGAGTTCTTCCTCGACGGAAGAATCAAGGTCGGGTCCACGATATTTCCACGTTGCCATGAGACTGCCTGTCTTATTAATACAGACGGCCACACGGAAGCCTGCGACTTCGACATGGGTTAATCGTCCAAAGGGCATAATGCCGAAAAGGAAACTTTCGTTTACGAAATAAGTTTTGTCGATACATTCGCGTTCCCCTTTCTTTCGCTTTCCCTGTGACGCGGAGCTATCTTTCTTTTCTTTGGTTTTTAGAAGATCCTTTATACTTTCAAAGTCGCAAATCGGTGGCTTTAGCCCTGCACGAAAGATGCCGGGCAGGGCTCCCCACCAAAAGTCCTTGGCATCAAAGTCTTCTATCTGAAAGAGCATGCCTTCTTCATAGAAAATTTTTGTGATATATTGGACAGCGCGTGCGTATTCTACGCTGGGGATCAGAAGGATGATTTGGTGGTTGTACCATCCATAGAGATTTCCGTGCAGGTCTTCGGTGAGGAAGTCCTGCATATACTGCCTGGATGGACACCATCGCTCCATGTACTTCGTGTATTCTTTCTGCGCCTCTTTCTTGCTGAAACAAAGGATACGCTCTACATGCCGATAGGGAAGCCCCTGCCTCTCGCAGTCCGAATAGTGTCCGCTGGATAGCGGGGGTATGCTGCCCTACGGCAGAGGGGACCGAAAGGACAAGGAAAACTTCGTCGCCTAGATGTACTTGGTTCTTCGAAAAATCAAAGGGTAATTGGTAGGTGAGATAAACATCGAGGTCAACGGGAACGGCAGGCATGGTCTTTTGACAGCGACCAATGGTAAGCGACTGCATGAGACTATCTATATAGGCTTGATAGCAAAGTATCGTCGGATTTGCTTCCTTGGGAAAGCATGCCTTGAACTTTTCCAAATCCAGAGCAAAGGTCTGATCGACTTCGTCATCTTTCGTGACATTGCCGCTGATGCCGTTTTCGGTCTTCCCTCCCATGGTATAAAAATGGATTCCAAGAAAGAAAGAGCGTATGCACCGTCTCTTTTCCCGTGAAAGTATCGTCGATCCATAGCGTCCAACCTTTGGAAAGATGTGTTAAGAGGGCAATCTCCTGCGGGTCTTCATCTTGCTCTTTCTCAAACGGTTGGTAACGAATCATGCCGAGGACGCTGCCATCCTTGCAGCGCATAACATTTTTACGTGTTAGAGCGTACCAGGAAATCCAATCCTCAATGCCTTTGGGCGTGAGGTCAAATTCTTTCCACGAGTGCATAGCCTCCCCTTCTTTCGTACCCTATGCCGCGTAATAGTCGCGCTCTGCCCAATACCGGTGGAAGCATTCAAAAAACTGCGCATCTTCCAAAGAAAAATAACGAACCGTGAAATGTGCGATGACGTTCATCACGAGAATCGGCCAAAACTTTAGTCCGAAGCAAAGCAAAAAGAACGCTGCAATGCCAAGATTCCAAATGATGAACTCACGCGGAACATCCATGTATAAAATCGTTTCCGTCAGCGAACGAAAGACGGGAAGATGCGTCCAAGAGATTTCGTTGCATTTTTTCTTCCATTGCTGTACCTCTTTAGAAAAGCAGTCCTGTGACAGACTTGCCATCGGAGATCGTCGAAGACATGAACTGTCCTGCTGCCATGGCGATAGCGCCGCCACCAGCAACCTTGACGCCACGCATCACGGCCTGTTGTTCCCAGCCCATAGCCCAGCTCATACCACCGAGCGCGATGCCGCCACCAGTGACAAGGATGGGGATGGGGCCTGTGAGTGCTGTCGTAACCACCTGAAGTGGTTTCTGCACTGGCGTAATTCCCACGGATTCGGATGCATGTGCTACACCTGACATGGCATAAAAGCCAAGGTAGATTGCTGTCGGGGCACAATCTTTAGCAAACTGTTTCACATCCTGCTTTGGTGATACTGCGTATCTGTGCAAGCTTTTTCTGCAAAAGACCTGTTTTACCGCATGCCTCACTTTTTCTGAAAAATTTCATGATCTTCCCTCCTATCTGAGTAAATTGCAAGAGATCTGAACCTTCTTCTTCTTCTATTATAAAAACCGCAGTGTTAAAATCCTGCGGTTTTTTATAATAGAAGTATTTTTCATTACCTTTCGTGTGTTTTCCGATGCCGCAATGATTTTGAGGCTTCTTTTTCCTCCCTGTATCGACTGTGCTTCATCGGCTGTATAGAGCAAATTAAGTTTGTCGAACATCTGCAAACAAAGATCGGCTAAGGTATTCTTATCGATCAGCGGATCTTTTTGCGTCGATGTGATGTAGTCGTAATGTTCAAAGCCTTTTGTAGCTGAGTGCATCGCGCAACTGATTCTTCGTTCCTCTGAAAGGCTAGCAAAATATCCGGTCAAGATGCACGACATCTTGAAAGTTGCAGACAAGGAACAGGCGACGAGAGCACTTCGCAAACTCTATCAGGCGATCTTCAAACGGCGTCTCGTTACGTTCGGCGGTGACTTCCGCGAATATCGCCGGCGGTTGCAGCTCGACGATGTCGAGACGGGAGACCTAACGCATATCAAATAACCTCAGTATAATATTCAAGAGCCCATTCCTTATACCGATTGAATCGTGGTATTAGGTCGGCATCAATGGTAAGTCCATCGAAACTTTCTCCATACATATCATAATAATTAGCAAGTGCTTCTTGAATCACCTGATTATCTCCATCTGCACGCAGTAAGTCGTTAATAGTCTGATTGACCGTTGTGCAATAAAGTCCTCCTTTTTTCTCATAGGCGATGTATCGAAAGGTAGGAACAAGAAACTCCTCGGTGTCTTTTATGTTAAGTGGAACCATGACAAAGATTTGTGCAGGATCATGTGTCAGGAAGCCATTGGACAGTCCAAGATATTCTGCTGCTGTATCATAGGCGAGAACACAAGGCTGATCCTTCAATAAGTCTCGTAAGTAGTCATTGTAAGTATAGAGCATAAGGCTGCCTCCTATCTGAGTCCATCTTTCTTCTGCTCCTCTCGAAAGCGTACCCATTTCATCAGATATTCCTTTTCCATAAAATGATCGATGGCTTCCCAATGGGGAAGTACACGCATTTTCCAAACATCATGGAAGATCTTGTCGTCGTATCTATCGATGCAAATATAGTCATGACGCATACCTTGCAGATTCGAGAAGTCGCCTGCCTGCAGCATGTCAAGACAAGCACGAATGTGATTGGCAATCGGATAGATTCGTCCATGATATTCACGTCCTTTTCAATGCCTTCTTCTCCGAAGAGGGAACGCCTGCTGTTCCATAACAGAGGATGCTGTTCGGAAACAGGAGGTGTCAGATGCCAGTCACCACAGGTTTCTAAATGACAAGGTACGTTCAGCGCGTGAAGACCTGAGATATATTGCATCAGCTTTCCTCGCTTTCTTATTTTTTTAATTTATTTATCTTAGATTGTTTATTTTATACCGATAAATAAATCTACTCATTATTGTTATGAATATTTTCCTTTATTATTCGAGGTGGTCATTTTTGACCACCTCGAATATCCGTCTTTAACATTCATTTTTTTCACTTATTTTTTTCATCTATTCTTTCCCTGAAGATCTCATTTGATCTTCAACAGCTGTTGGAGAATCCCAAAACATAACCGTATACTTCACCAAGCATCGCCGAAAGCTTCTTTGACAAGAGCAACAGAGCGCTTATGATGGATTCTTGTATCTGTTTTCTTCATTGCCTGCTTTTTCTTTGTCTGAAGCAGGCATTTTCCTAGGAGTCATCTGGGATATTTCTTGTCGTAGCTGTTGTTGTAGGCTAACAAACCTCTCCCGATCAGCTTCCTGAAAGTTAATCGGCGATGCTTCATCCCAACACTTATAGACGGTCGGCTTCGTCAGTCCTGTGTCACATACACAATCTGCTTTTCTTCCCTCAGGATGTCTCTGACGCCATCGGAAGACCGTCAGTTTCTTTGTTCCACTTTCATCCATATAGTTATTTCCTTTTTATTATAGCAAATCCGGTTTAATATTTCATCTCTTTCGGATCATCAAGGCGATGGACAATATATTCACCCTTTCCTGCATCCCAAGTATCCACGGCGATGACTTCTTCTACACGTCTTACAGCTGCTCGCTTGGCGATATAGACGATGACGTTAATTGCACGAGCAATAGAGGCTTGCTGTGGCGTGATAGAGACACGGGAAATCATACCCTCTAAGCGGAAGAGTGTCTCAAGTGCACTGTCGCTGTGTACGGTCGAGCATCCACCACGATGCCCAGTACTCCAGGCGTCAATCAGTGTCAAGGCTTCCTTGCTTCGCACCTCGCCGACAACGATACGATTTGGCGATAGTCGCAAGGTCTTTTTTAGCAGCGCATCCATATCGATATTTTCCATGGTGGTGAGTGCCACAGAGTTTTCTGCGGTGCACTTCAATTCCTTGGTATCCTCAATCGTGATGATACGCTCGCCATGCGTCGAGATCTCTGCCAGAATGGCATTCAGGAGCGTCGTTTTCCCACTTGCCGTACCACCGGCCGCGATGACATTTCGGTGATTGTGAATAGCAGCGATGATGGCATCGTGCTGACTTTTCGTCATCGACCCTTGCGTGACGTAATCTGCAAGGGTATAGACACTTTTGGAATGCTTACGGATGTTAAAAGAGGGTGCGTCTACGAGACCGGGAAGTTCTGCCTGAAAGCGACAATTCGAAAAGAGGCGCGACGCAGGAATGTCTGCCTGTAGGGACGGATCCACCTTTAGATTGATGGTATTGCCGGAAAGGTCTGCAATTGCATAGATAACACGTTTGGTTTTATCGGGATCCATACGAATCCCTGTATCCTCAAATCCTACACCAAAGCGATCAATCCATAGTTTCCCATCTGGATTGACCATGACTTCCGTCACATCATCTTGGTGCATATAGTGCATGATGTCTGCGCCTAGACTAGTTTCCAAAATCTGCAAACGACGCTCCCATACGATTTTATCCAATGTCTGTGTTGCCATTTTTCTCCTCTTCCTCCCTTCTCTTACACATCTCCTCTTCAAAACGCACACATGCCTTTTGAAAGAGTTGTTGACTTTTTCTTTCTCGCTTAGCGTTTTCCGTACAATGGGGTGCAAGTTTTCTGCCCCTTCCGTTCCGTCATGCTTTTCTTTTTGAACGGAGATTGTTGGATTTTCCGCATTATCGTTGGTTTTTGGCTGATCGGTTTTTGGTGCATCTACTTTTTCCTCGCTTTCCTGCTGTTTTTCTACCAATTTGTCTTTCTCTTCCCGTGCCTTGCGTACACTGGCAACTTTCTCACGCTTCTCTTCAATCTTTTTGCGTTCCAGAGCGTGTACATCAAAGAGGTTTTGGTAGCTCTGTATCTTGGTAGCCGTATCGGAGAAAAAGCGGTGGTGGAAAAATGCGCTTTTTGAAGAACGGCTCTTCATAGTAGCGGAGTTTGTACCCATAGATAGCACGAAATCCTGCAATAAAGACAAGCTCACGGTCCTGTGGCATGCGGCGCACTTCATCTGGTGTCATCAATTTTCTCGCCATGTTTGACGTTGAAGTCGAACCTTTGAATATCTCGCCAGACGTAGACTTTGAGAAAGAATGTATGGTCTTTTCACCGAGCGTTTCCGAAAGTGTTCTTGCTGTGCCACCTCCGTCTTCCAGCGTTGGCGTGAAGTAGATCTGCACATGACAGTTGCCAGGGATCGCGTTTTCCTTGGTATAGATTTTTGTTCAGCTGTCCCATGCTTTGTGCAACGACGCAAATCTTGACCCCATAGCCTGCACAGATGGCAAGGGAACGCTCAATGGATTCGAGCTTATAGAGTTGAGGAAACTCATCGAGCATGAGCAGCAGACGTTGTTTCTTCGGCTTTTCTTTGTTCTTTGCGTCTTGTCCTTTCTTTGCTTCCTCAAACTCCATATCGCGAACGAGCTTTGCCAGCATGGTATTGATGAAAAGACGCAAGATCGGGCGCAATTTTTCAATATCGTTTGGCTGAAGAACAAGATACAGTGATATTTCTTGCCTTGGATCGAGTAAGTCTCGCACGGTGAAGTCTGAGGTTGCTGTATTTTTTCGTACCAGCGGATCTTGGTAGACAGCCATGGAGGTTTGCGCTGTTTGCAGGATAGATGCACTCGTCTGCTCTGCGCCATTGTAGATGTTGGCAGCTGCTTCAGCAACCTTTGGATGCACCAAAAGAAGATACCAGGGTCCTTTGCCATCCATGTGTCCTTGGATGGCCGTCTCGATTTCTTCCTTATTATTGGCCAGTGACAAATCAGGTGCAGAAAAAAATCAAAGTGGCGTCTTTCCGACTCATCCTTTGTTTCGTATTTTTAGATAACGAAGGGTCTCCTGCAAAAGTTCAAGGTTCGTCGCGGCTGTACAGCTTCCTTCTCGCGTCCTTCCGAAATGGCTTTCTCATAAGCTATGCGGACTTCGTTGTTTTTCTCAACGGCGTCAGCAAACGCAGGACATGCCTTGGCGAACGGGCGAAAGTCTTCGATGTATTCTCCGTATATTTCTTTTAAGGACATTCTTTTTCCCATTCATCTCTAAGAACTCTTCTTCTGAGATATGCGGATACTGTTTCATGCTCGCAAATAACTTTTGTGTGCTCATTGTCGGCGTAGAAAGAAAGGTCATGACATCGGAGGGACAGGGAAGTAAGCGTCCTTCTTGGTGATGTTTGTAGAGAAGGTGAAGAATGATGCCATTTAGAAGTGCAGAAGCAGAATTTTTCCCAGAAAGGATCTTTTTTGCCTCCTTCACCGGTCTTCACCATCATTTCTGAGATGGTGGAAACGTCCGTCAGTTCTTCAAAGGACTGGAAGTCTATTTCTGCAAAAGGATTCCACTTTGCCGCAGAATTATCTTTACAAAGCGGTTCAAATTTCATCACTTTCTGTTTAAAAGCTTTTTGTCGCCAGGTTGCCGTGAAATTCCAAAGTTCTCCCTTTGGATCAAAAAAGAAAATCGAATGCTTCCAGCAAATGCCTGTCGGAATCATATTGCAGACACCTTTGCCGGAACGCGTCGGAGCAACCAAAAGCACGTGTTCTGGTCCATTATGCAGCATGAGCTTTTTCGTGAATGGATTGATGCCAACCACGAAGCCCGATGCTTTTGCCTCTAGTCCTGCCTTTATGATATCTTTCTTTTTGGCCCATCCAGCGGTGCCGTGACTTTGACATCCGTCGCATACCTCGATAGGTCTGATAGCGACAAAAAGACACCGAAGGCATAAAATATCCAGGCAAGCAGGGAATACCTACGAACCTCTGTCCCCATCCGTTCCATGACTTCTGTATTGCCGCGCCAAATGTAAAGCGAAAAAGGGGAGAAGATCTCGTCATAAAGATGCCCTGGTAATGCAGGATCATAATCTTGCAGTGACGCAATATACTCGACAGAGACCCAATTTCCTATGAGGTAGGCAAGGATGAGAATGGCGCCACATATGGCAAAAAGTTTTATTCTATCTTTGTCTTCAATGTCTTGCATAATTCATCCCTCTCTTAGTGTTTATTTTTTTATCTATTATATCACCGCTATATCCCTTATTATTTCCATTGTTTAATATTAATATGAATATCTTTATAGTTTTTATTCGAGGTGGTCAAAATGACCACCCTCGAATATTCGTCTTTAACATTCATTTTTCACTTATTTTTTCATATTCTAAATATCAAATACCTTCGCCAAAAGCAATGGGTTGAACGACGAAAAGTTGGAAGGTATGCCCCGGTTCGATCTTGACCGTTGGCGGATGATCCGAACCACGATCAAAGAGACGTGACGTTGCCTGCACGAGGTTTGCCATGGCACCTTGCATCGCAATCTGACCACCGGAATACGTATCAGAGGAGTTTGTATTACCACTGGCAAGGCTGCCAAGGGCGGCAATTGCACTCGAGAACATGCCGGCTCCAAGGCTGCGCATGGTGTGACGATGTACTTTGCCCGTTAGTCCATTGTAGCCGGCGCCATCAACGGCTAGGATGGAGGCGCCTATATCGAAGGTTTCGCCAGATGGGAAGATGATGGTTGAGAACGTAACGTTTACGCGGCCATTCCCGAGTTCCTCTCCCGTCGCGATAGGTACCAATAAGGCGAGAGCCTACAGGTATGAGAAGATTCGTCTGTGTAAAGCTGTCATAAACATCTGCTGTCGTCTGTGCAACAACCTGACCAGGTGTATCGGTATTGATGCCCGAAAACAGCATAGCGGGAATCAAGGTGCCTGCCTGAATCACATAAGGACTGGAAGACGCAGGGGAGAGCGCAGCGGGCTGAAGCATATTTGTACTGGCTGGAGAGGCCGATGCACTGGTTGGCAGAAGCGTCGGTACTGCCGTTGTCGATGGGGGTGCTGCAGATGCCGTCGCTGCAGCATCCTTTGTGTTTTGTCCACCAAGTGCAAAATCAATCGCCGAGGCGAAACGTTTTTCGAGTTCTGCGGCCTTTTGCTGAGCTTCGCTTATTTTGCTTGCAGCTGGTGCTTGTGCAGCAGATGCTGGTGCCTGTGTAGGTGTTGATTCTGCGGTCTGCACGATATGAGGCATAGCAGGTGTTTGTCCTTGTGTACCTTGTGCCGTGTTCTGCTGTCCTTCTTTTGTATTCTCTGACGCAGCTTTGATTTGTGTCTGTGCATTTTTAGCATCACTTGATGTCGTTGCACCGTTTGCGCCTCGCGTTTGCTGATTTTGCGCATTTCTCTGATCGTAGAGTTTCTTGTATTCCGAACCTTCCTCTTGCTTCTTTCCCTCTGTTTTTTCCGATGGTGTTTGTGCGGAATGCGGAAGCTGTGCTTTGGCGGATGGTTTGCCATTATCGCTCGTTTTGAAAAAGCATAGCTCATACTGAAGATGAGCACAAAGGCGATGGCAAGACCAGCGATAATTTTGCGGTTAATGCCGTAAATGGGCTTGTGTTCACCACTGTTCATCGTTTGCTTTGAAGGATCTTCGTCTTTTGGCGAAGACGGCATCTTCGGTTTCTTGTGATTCGGTGGTTTCCTCGTGCGGATTATTCCGACGAAAATGTGTTTTCATGTTCAGGAAGAATTTCTTAATCTTATCCATGGAAGTACCTCCTTGATATAACGTTCCATGCTATGCCTTCTTATGTTCAATCGTGACGCGATCCTTTTCTGAGACACGAAGCTGTGCCTTTTCAAAGACGGCATCCACGATGTAGTAGTTATCTTTTTGCTTGTAGTTAATAATGGAGAATTTGTGCTCGTTCTGCGTTTTTATGAAGAGCGGCACTTGTGTACGTGGTGCTTTGTTAAATTCCAAATAAGTATGAACACCGTCTGTTGCAACAGAAATCGGCATATATTCCTGCGCTTTTCCTTTGACTTTGAACTGCCGATCAAGATTTGCCAAGGCAGAAGCAGAGGGCATCACAGCTGCCGAGCTATCTTTTTTCTTCTGCTGTTCCTTTGCATCTTCCTCAGCATACGTCCAGTTCACCATCGGATTGTACCAATCCGTGCTATGCACGATGATCTGATAACTTCTTCGGCTGGTGTTGACGATAAGATTGGTCGTGCTTGTCTCAACAACGGGCTTGATGTAGATATGCGGTGTGCCGTCCACCGTTGCTTTTGAAATTGCCCAAGAGGATGTGTCACCACCTCCTACGTAAGTGACAGATTCGCCTTTGCGAAAGGCTAGATCCGTGATATAGCCACGCCGACAGTAAATTTTGTAGAGTTGATTCGGCGCATAAGCAAAGGTCACGGTTGAGTCGCCTCTCGCATCGATGGCATCCTGCGTATAACCCGTTGCACTCACCGAACTTGTGGCATAAGAGCGATACCGATCATGTAGGCGATCTATCGCATCGAGGCGTTCGCTCATGCGGTCGAGGAATTGGAGTATGTCTGCTTGTGTGTCACTCATGGTCAAAAGCTTTTCACGCAGTTTTGCAAGTTCCTCGCGATCGCTTTTCTTGCGTGGTTTTTCGTTTTTCTTTTTCCTTTGAAGCGACAGAAGACGCAGGTTTTGTGCTTTTTTTCGTTTTCTCCTGCTTTTGAGGACGTTTCTCCTGCTTTATATCGAGCGTTTTCTTCATAGGAGCCTGTGCGCTGGCCGCTTCCGTGATGATCTTGTCTGCACTTTGTGCGCTTGCTGCATAGCTGATAGGCGTGGCTGAGAGCCATGCACTCGCGACAAGTGCCATGAACATGATCGTGGCTTTTTCTGTTACTTTTTCCGAATCCTTTTTTTCCTGCATAACATTTCCTTTTTTTCTAATTACTGTTTTTTATTTATTTGACGGTGCGACGGCTCCTGCGCCAGGGGTCGGCTTCTTGCTGTCCGTCTTTGTGCCGATTTCTGAAGAGAAGTTGAGATCGGAGATATAAAGTCCCAGCGGGTTGTTGATGAGTGTGGTATCATCTTTCGGCGGGATGATGGTCGTCGAGAAGACGCACTCATATTTGCGCGTGGTCTGCTTTCCGTCAGCAATCGTGAACTCTTGCTCTTCCCACGCCGCATGATAAGAATCGGTATCAGGAATTTTTTTGATGCTTGTGATTTTCGTCTGAACGGTCACAAGCGCATATTTCTTTTTGAATCCCTCGTTTTTCTTGAATGGTCTCGTACTTACGCGCTCGCACCTTCCGTCAAGAAGGAATAGGCTTTTGCCTGCATCTTGTCCTGTTGTACGGGATCCAGTTGGAGGTTTCGTGCGTTTTGAATAAACTGTCCGATAAAGTAACGTACCTCTGCTTCTTGCGGGTATATTCTTGCGCAATGAGCGAGCCTGCTTTTTCTACTTCACCGGTGCTCTTGTCCACCGTCACGACGTAAGGAATAATACGTGATTTTAGGGATTGAATGGTGAGTCCAATGGAAAGTACGATACAGGCAATGAGAAGTCCTAATGCGATACGCCGCCAGTTATACGCCTGCTCGCTTACACTGCCAATACGACGATCTACGGTTTCACGCGCTTTTTCTGCCGAACTCAGTTTACGCGTCGTATCGGAGTATTTTTCGGGCTGTTTGAAAATGTCAAGTGCCATAAAAACCTCCTTGTCACCTTGGCGTTTCTTCGTCGCCAAAGTAGGCAATCTTTGTACTGTCTGTTTTCTTCACTTCTGCTGCTTTCGGAGCTTCCTGCATCGGTGCTCTCGGCTGTAAGATGACAGGTGCTTGCTGTGGCTGGATCGTCGGTGGTTGTACCACTGGCGTAGGCGCTGCAAAGATACGTGAAGGATTCGGAACATTTGGCAAGGGGATCGGGCTTGTACTTCCTGTATGCAGGGCAAGGGGAACTTGCCCTGCTTGTCCTGTTTTTTTCCTGGGCAAGGTGTTGCTTTTACCGCATCACCTTGCCCGTTCTGCCCTTGTTTTGCCTCGGCTGTCTCAATGTGAAAGGGAATGGTATTGCCGTTTTCATCCTTCCAGAGGGAGAGGGTCCTTTCTCTAGTATACAAGTGTGCAGTATTGAAATACTGCGGTTTTTATATCACGCAGATTTTTTCTGCTTTTCCCAAATACTCGCGTAAATATGCATGCACGCTGCTGACTGGTATGGCAGATGTGGCTTCCAAACTTGCCAAGCTTGCAATTTCTGCGGCAGTGGCAAAGGGATGCATGAGCTTTGTACAGATGACGTGCGACAGTTCGCTCGTCTTTTCCTCTGCGGCGTGCTTTTCTTGTAAGAGAAGCAAATCCCTGCATCGCTTTCGTGCCATATATAATGTCTCGATGAAACCTGTTGTTAGCGGTATCTGTGTACAAAGCGTAAACGTCGCAATGCGAATATCGAGAACATTCAAGAGATTGAGTACGATAAGCGGCTGATAGGCATCTAAGGTACTGATGCGATAAAAGAGCAAGCTTGCCAGATGTCGAAGCAGTCCCTCGTGCATAGCATAGATTTGCCGTTCAGAAATGGGGAGATATAAGGCAAGCTTCGTGATGGAGGCACCATCATGATAATGTCGCCGTAAGAACTCCTGCTGTAGCTTACTGGCATTTTCTGTGAGCGTTCTTGCAAGGATGGTACTGATCCCCTCTCGCTGTGAACGCAGGTAAAAATCAACGACTTTAGGACGAGTCTCTTTTGCGCAAAGATGCTGAAGATCTGAGATAGAGGTCAGTTCTGTCTTATCTTTTTCAAAGCTCTTCGAAAGGCCATAGTCGCCAGGGATATGCCGATATTCAGCGGTTTTACGCTTTTCATATGGCGACGCTTTCAAGGGAGCTATATGTTCCTGCATGCAGGATCGACATGCGTTCTTCCAGATGTGCTTTATGCTCTCGGGATATTTTCAGCATCAAGGCATGAATCGGGTTATTCTCTGTATCATGCGCATATACAGCAATCTGTTCTTCTGTTTTTTTGAATGGCAGCACGTATTTCTTCGTCCGTCATGCTCTCTATTGCCTCTATACCCGTTTGTGCTCTTCTCTTGGACTCTTCCAGTCTTTCCTGCATAACATGTGCTGCTTTTTGTGCTTCCTGCTCTTTTTCTCGCATACATGGCTTTTAAGGTACAGGCTCTTGGTAGTCATTTTCTAAAGCTCGCCGCGACCCAACCAGCTGGAGAGTGGATATTCTTTGTCTTCTGCTCAGCACGAAGGAGCTTTTAGCTTTTCTAAGACTCTCTCCCTGCTAAATAATGTCGCAAAGCGACAAGCGTCCTTTTTCATCACACCAGCATCTTGACACGATGCCAAAAATTCAGATGTTCCAGAAACCACCACCACAGATATATTGGCAGATATGTCTGTGGTTTTATCTCTCTTGGTTTTATTTACCGTATCTTTGGTGGTTGTAGTATTAAATCTTGTAGTATTATGCGGTACCTCTGACGGTGCACCGTTTTGCCGTGCACCAAAATTTGAACCACGGTGAGATACTGTGGTGTTTTTACCGTGATTCAAAATTTGAACCACGGTGGAAGTGGCTTGTTTCAAGGGTTTTGGAGATTCTGCTTCTTTAGAATTCTTAGGCAGAACTTTGCCGTCCTTTTCTTCGAGTAGAATTCCTGCGTCGCGTGCTCGGTCAAGAACTTCTTGATTGCCTTTTTTTTTTGCACGCTCTAAAATCTCTTTTATTTTGTCGTCTTCTATCTCCTCTGCAGCAAGAACTGCTTCCTCCTCGGTATCCTGTAATAGCTCGTTCTCTTCATGTTCTCCTTCCTCGATAGAAGTATCTGCTGTGGATGGAGGACTTTCCGGGAGCATACTGCCTGTATTTTCTATATCGCAAGTGCGTTCCTCGCTTTGGATTGGATCGATAGCATCTTCTTTGTTAGAAGCTTCAATTTGCTTTTTGAAGGTCTCGAGATCTGCCATAGAGCTACTAAACTCGCCTCTATGAATGGCTTCGAGAAAGGCGTTTTGTGCGTGATCAGTTAGCGATGCCAGTGCCATAGCTACAGTTTTTTCCAATTACACCGTTATCAAAGGCTTTCTTAGCTTCTTTGCGTAAGATTGTTAAGAGCTTGAAGACGCTTAAGTGCAGCATCTGAGATGTTTAAAATCCGTTCAGCAAAAAAGGCGCGAAATTTTATGTTTTGTCCATCACTTATGGATAGGTTCTTGTTTTCTTTTTCTTCCTCATAGATAGCACGCGCGATAGGCTCTAAAGCCTGTACTTCGTTTAGTTGATCTAGCGCTGTCTTCTGTCGGTAGTTGTTCGCTAAGACGATGGCGAGCATTTCTACCTGATCCGCTGTGAGTGCTCCCTTGCTTTTAAAGGCAGGGAGAATATGACAGGAAGTTCTGCACTTTCCAGTTCTCCGCGTTGGATGCGGTAGAGTGTAGCCGATAGACGGCGTTCTCCCGAGATTAGTCGATAGGTTCCATCGTCATTTGCAACAACGTCTAAGGGCGCTATGTTGTTTGAGACGGTAAGGGAGTTAGCAAGCTCTTCAATACCCCTCGATGCTGTAGAAGTTCTTTTCGTTTGGCACAATCTTCTCTGCGTCGATATATATAATCTTGTAGTTCCCTTGCGGTGTTTCTGCTGCGTTTTGTGTTGCTTGGTTGAGATAGGCAAGCATCGATCCTGTGTGCTTTTTCATCTTACCGTGCGAGCAGGATATACCGGTCAAAGCAGCGGATACATCCTGCTCGCTTCACCTCACTTTCTTAAAACAAAATAATTAGTGGAATAATTCTTCTGCAAATCGCATGATGTCTCGAGCGACGCGGCATAAGGGAGAAACTTCAAAAATACTCCTTCCTGTTTTGCTTGCCGTTACCATGTGATATTTCGCATTCTTGGTGGCATAAGAAATCTTTGTCCGGAAGAAGGGAAGTCCTTCCTTTTCTACCTCTTGGTAGAAGGTATGCGTCATAGGATAAGGAATGTATTAATTAGCAAGAACGCCCTTGATGGATAGCTTCGGATTGAATTTTTCTCACGTCCTCGATCTGTGCAACCATCTTTCGGATGCCATCGATGCTATCTGCCCTCAAGTACGGTGACAATGACGACATCGTCGGTAAGAGCCAGTACATTAAAGACGCTCATGTTGATATCGGGCGGGTTATCGACGATGCAAAATATCATAGTCATGGGCAACCTCTTCCAAAGCCTGCTTCAAGATGATATCCTGTCGTACGCTTTCGCGTTTGATGACCTCGTAGTTTGCTTCGATGAGTCCCATGTCGGCCGCAATGAAGTCCAGCCTTGGATGATGGGAGGATTGTATGACCTCACGAGCCCCTACACCATCCATTAGGATGTTAGAGAGAGTTCCTTTCGTTTCGTCTGCACCAAGCCAACGAGATGCATTTCCTTGCTTATCGTTGTCAATGATAAGCGTTCGTAGTTCCCAAGATTCTGCGAGCAGGTAAGCAAGATTGGTAGCAAGCATTGTCTTCCCTACGCCTCCCTTGAGGTTAATAAGACTGATCGTTTTCATTTCGTTTTCCTCCTTATCCATCGTGTAAGAATTGTTTCAGTTCAGCAATCGTTCCTCTAGGAACGCAATGAGTTCAGCAATACTCTTTTCATTCGTAGGATCATGCTCCATAGCTTGAAATTCTGTCGCCAGAGCACGAAGGGATTTGTTAATCGTCAGTTCTAAGCAATGGATGGTTTCATCAAATTTCATGATGTGATGCATGTCGATCAGTGTTTCTAAGTATGCAAGCTTCCGTTCTAATTCGTATCGTGATTCTTTCATTTTTTTCTTTTCTCCTACCTCTTGCTTTTTTCTACCCGAAAGCTGTATACTATAGAAACTAACGGGTAGTCGATTTAATACCTAATTACCGATTATCAGATGCCTAGTGTCTCTAGTATCTGGTAAGTTCAGTAGACTGAAGGGTAATCGTATGGATCGATTATCACTGGTAGAATCCTGTGCTGGGCGGCGAACCTTAAAGCACAGGATTTTTCTTTTGGGTTGGTAACTTAGACTCTGCTACGTTCCAGATGTCATAGACAGAAACTCGAAAAATTTCTGCGATCTTCATTGCAACATAGATATCGGGAAGACAATCACCATGTTCATAACGATGGAGTGTGACCTTTGATATGCCGACCCACTCTGCTAACAGAGAAAGACTAATACCATTATCTTTACGGAGCTTTTGCAATTTCGTCATTTTCACCTCATTCGAGTCCTGCAAAACTATTTTCCAAAACTGCATCCATCGTGCTCGTTCGATGCGTAGCATTGGCATAAGCAAGCATTTTTTCTAATCTTTCTCTGCTTCCAAAACATTCTTCTATCGTTGAATCAACAACTTTCACAGCCCTTTCTGCAATCTCGATGGAGATAGGAACATTGATGAAATGTATTGACTCTCCTCCTTCTAACCATCGATAAACGCTTTGCGTTGTGCCGACGAGATGCGCCATTTCTCGCGTGGTCAGCCCTTTGTTCCCACGAAGCACTTTTAGCCGAGAGGAGACAATAGTATGTCTCTTTCCGATAAAAAGGATTATCTTCTGAAAAATGTTTTGCCACACTTACACCGATAGCGCCGTTTGCGGTAAATGTATTGAGGTTTTGTAGTTACTCCGCGCGCTTTTTGATTGTAGTATCCATCGCATACTGCGCCTTGAGCTCCACATTTAGGGCATGATGGAAAGGAACGTGGTAGATGGAAGACGATTTTCTCTGCTGTCCTTTCTTCAATGCATTCTGCGGGAAGCTCGTCCACATATGAGATGAATTCCTTGGGTGTCATGATATCCTCCTTTCTCTAAAGGTTTTTCGTAGATCTAGATATAAAAAGATGTTACGTTGATAAAATATATCATCGTAACATCTTTTATCGTTTTACTATCATCTTGTTACGTGATAAGTGATAAAAACTATCTCCGTAACAAATACGTTACTACCATTTTCCTCCCGTATCTTGACAGGGGCTTTCTCTATCTTTATATTAGCTTTTAATAAAGCGTTCAAAGGTGCAGGATTGCCGTTGGGGAATTGTGTTGTCAGTTCAAGACCCGTTTGGGCTTGCGTTGGAAAGCGCTTTTTTCTGTGAATGTGATAGAAGCTTTCCTTGTCCTATTAGAGTGTTCAATCAATGTGGATTTCACCGCTGAGAACACTTTTGATATCGCTATTGTCTTAACCCAATATTTAGTCGCATTGCTATTTTTTTCTCATTGCGCTCTTTCACTTTTGGTGTTATATTTAAAAACATAAGAAGCAATATTGATTTTTCTCATTGGCGTTCCTGGATGTACCAACTCCGCCATTTTTTTGTTGGTTTCCCGAATAAGAGGTCTATGGGTGGTAGTAGACAATGGATTAGCGCCTCCATCATAAATCGATATTGCTTCTAAAATGATTCATTTGAAAAAGCAGTTGACAAAACCGTTGGATTCCTGTAACATACTACAAGTCACCGCAAGATGCGGGCGCCAAAGGGAAAGAGCAAAACATCCTAGCGGAAAAGAAAAAAAGCCCTTGACAAAAGGCGCAGGACACGATATACTAACCAAGTCGCTTGCGAGAGCGAAAGCGACACGTTGCTCTTTGAAAACTAAACAATGCAGAAATGAATCATCAAACATGATTCAGCCAGATGTCCGGATAACTTCGGTTATCCGAAATACATCGATTGATTATGAACAACATAGCAATCGGCAATTCCTTCAAATGAACACTTCATTTGAAACGAAACAAAAAGAGCCAATCGGCCCTTCCTATTTTTATGGAGAGTTTGATCCTGGCTCAGGACGAACGCTGGCGGCGTGCTTAACACATGCAAGTCGAACGAGACAATTAAAAGCTTGCTTTTTAAACGTCGAGTGGCAAACAGGGTGAGTAACGCGTAGACAACCTGCCGCAAAGATGGGGACAACAGTTCGAAAGGACTGCTAATACCGAATGTTCTGGAAGTTCCGCATGGAAACTCCAGCAAAGATGGCCTCTACTTGTAAGCGATCGCTTTGCGATGGGTCTGCGTCTGATTAGCTGGTTGGTGGGGCAAGGGCCTGCCAAGGCGACGATCAGTAGCCGGTCTGAGAGGATGAACGGCCACATTGGGACTGAGACACGGCCCAGACTCCTACGGGAGGCAGCAGTGGGGAATCTTCCGCAATGGGCGAAAGCCTGACGGAGCAACGCCGCGTGAGTGAAGAAGGTCTTCGGATCGTAAAGCTCTGTTGCCGGGGACGAATGTAGGCAATGCAAACAGCATTGTGTAATGACGGTACCCGGCGAGGAAGCCACGGCTAACTACGTGCCAGCAGCCGCGGTAATACGTAGGTGGCGAGCGTTGTCCGGAATTATTGGGCGTAAAGGGAGCGCAGGCGGGCGAGTAAGTCTTTCTTAAAAGTGCGGGGCTCAACCCCGTGAGGGGAGAGAAACTACTCATCTTGAGTGCAGGAGAGGAAAGCGGAATTCCTAGTGTAGCGGTGAAATGCGTAGATATTAGGAAGAACACCAGTGGCGAAGGCGGCTTTCTGGACTGTAACTGACGCTGAGGCTCGAAAGCCAGGGGAGCGAACGGGATTAGATACCCCGGTAGTCCTGGCCGTAAACGATGAATGCTAGGTGTAGGGGGTATCGACCCCTCCTGTGCCGGAGTTAACGCAATAAGCATTCCGCCTGGGGAGTACGGTCGCAAGACTGAAACTCAAAGGAATTGACGGGGGCCCGCACAAGCGGTGGAGTATGTGGTTTAATTCGACGCAACGCGAAGAACCTTACCAGGGCTTGACATTGAGTGACAGACTTAGAGACAAGTCATTCTCTTCGGAGACACGAAAACAGGTGGTGCATGGCTGTCGTCAGCTCGTGTCGTGAGATGTTGGGTTAAGTCCCGCAACGAGCGCAACCCCTATTCTCTGTTGCCAGCACGCGAAGGTGGGAACTCAGAGGAGACTGCCGCGGACAACGCGGAGGAAGGCGGGGATGACGTCAAGTCATCATGCCCCTTATGTCCTGGGCTCACACGTACTACAATGGGATGGACAGAGAGCAGCGAAGCCGCGAGGCCGAGCGAACCCCAAAAACCATTTCCCAGTTCGGATTGCAGGCTGCAACTCGCCTGCATGAAGATGGAATCGCTAGTAATCGCAGGTCAGCATACTGCGGTGAATACGTTCCCGGGCCTTGTACACACCGCCCGTCACACCACGGAAGTCGTTCACACCCGAAGCCGGTGGGGCAGCCGCAAGGAGCTAGCCGTCTAAGGCGGGGGCGATGACTGGGGTGAAGTCGTAACAAGGTAGCCGTATCGGAAGGTGCGGCTGGATCACCTCCTTTCTAAGGAGCTTTTGAGGGAGACCTCGAAAAGCCAGGTCGAACATTTGGGACTGCATTGTCTAGTTTTGAAGGAGCAACTCCTTCACTGTACATTGAAAAACTACACAGAAGAAAACATGAAATGTATCAATTTCAGACATGGTCTACAAGACGAAGAGTCACGTAAACAGGTTTGAACGAACATTTCAGGATTCAAGAAAAGCATAGACATCACATTCGAGAGAATGCGTATGACCCTTCAACAAAAGTTGAAGGACCTAAGGTAATAAAGTTAAGTTACTAAGGGCATACGGTGGATGCCTTGGCGTTTCGAGTCGAAGAAGGACGCGATAAGCTGCGAAAAGCCATGGGGAGCCGCAAGTAGGCTGCGATCCATGGGTATCCGAATAGGGGCAACCCGGTACAAGTCATGTTGTACCATCCGAAAGGAAGACAAACCCGGTGAACTGAAACATCTAAGTAACCGGAGGAAAAAGGAATCAAAAAGAGATTCCCTCAGTAGCGGCGAGCGAAAGGGAAGCGCCCAAACCGAAAGCCTTCGGGCCTTCGGGGTTGCGGACCGGAACAAAGAGAAACAGACCTAGCAGAACCGTCTGGGAAGGCGGGGCACAGAGGGTGAGACCCCCGTAGGCAAAAAGGCTTTGCGATCCGTCCGGTATCCAGAGTACCACGGGACACGAGGAACCTTGTGGGAAGCAGGGTGGACCACCATCCAAGGCAAAATACGACGAAACGACCGATAGCGCATAGTACCGTGAGGGAAAGGTGAAAAGAACCGCGGGAGCGGAGTGAAAGAGAACCTGAAACCGTATGTCTACAAGCAGTCGAAGCACGATATAGGTGCAACGGCGTGCCTATTGAAGAATGAACCGGCGAGTTAATTTAGTTGGCGAGGTTAAGCAGGAAATGCGGAGCCGCAGCGAGAGCGAGTCTTAATAGGGCGGCAGTCAGCTGGATTAGACCCGAAACCACAGTGATCTATGCATGGCCAGGTTGAAGCTCAGGTAAGAATGAGTGGAGGACCGAACCCGTGAGTGTTGAAAAAAACTTTGGGATGAGCTGTGCATAGGGGTGAAATGCCAATCGAACGTGGAGATAGCTGGTTCTCCCCGAAATAGCTTTAGGGCTAGCCTCAGGCGACACATACAGACGGTAGAGCACTGATCGGGCAAGGGGGCGTAAAGCCTACCGAACCCAGTCAAACTACGAATGGCTGTATGCAAGGCCTGGGAGTCAGAATGCGAGTGATAAGACCCGTATTCAAGAGGGAAACAGCCCAGACCGCCGACTAAGGTCCCCAATGCTGTACTAAGTGGAAAAAGGATGTAGGACTTCCCAGACAACCAGGATGTTGGCTCAGAAGCAGCCCACCATTGAAAGAGTGCGTAATAGCTCACTGGTCGAGAGGCCCTGCGCCGAAAATATCCGGGGCTCAAGTACAGAACCGAAGTCGCGGCAAGCAGCAATGCTTGGGTAGGGGAGCGTACCATATAGGATGAAGGCTGACCGGAAGGACAGCTGGACCGTATGGCAGAGAGAATGCCGGTATGAGTAGCGAAACGGACGGTGAGAATCCGTCCCACCGAAAGCCTAAGGGATCCTGAGCAACGCTCGTCGACTCAGGGTAAGTCGGGACCCTAAGCCGAGGCAAAAAAAGCATAGGCGATGGACAACAGGCGAACATTCCTGTACTGCATGCAGCCGTATGAGGATGGAGTGACGCAGCAAGGAGCTTGCGCGCGCGAATGGAAGAGCGCGTCGAACGCGGTAGGCTGTATGGGAGGCAAATCCCCCATACAAAGCTGAGAGCGGATAGGGAGCCGATTCCGCAAGGAAGAAGCGAAGGGAAGCGTACTACACTGCCGAGAAAAACTTCTAACGAGGCGACATGCACCCGTACCAAAACCGACACAGGTAGGCGGGGAGAGAATCCTGAGGTGCGCGGGAAAACCCTCGTTAAGGAACTCGGCAAAATGCATCCGTAACTTCGGGAGAAGGATGGCCGGAGCTGGTGAAGCCTGTACAGGCAGAGCTGGAGCCGGCGGCAGAAGAGAAGCCCAAGCGACTGTTTACCACAAACACAGGTGCCTGCCAAAGAGCAATCTGACGTATAGGTGCTGACACCTGCCCGGTGCTGGAAGGTTAAGGAGAGGAGTTAGGCTAAAGCTAAAGCCCCGAACTGAAGCCCCAGTAAACGGCGGCCGTAACTATAACGGTCCTAAGGTAGCGAAATTCCTTGTCGGGTAAGTTCCGACCCGCACGAAAGGTGTAACGATTTGGGCACTGTCTCAACGAGGGACCCGGTGAAATTGAAATACCTGTGAAGATGCAGGTTACCCGCGACTGGACAGAAAGACCCCATGGAGCTTTACTGCGACCTGACATTGGTTTTTTTGGCATGTAACGTACAGGATAGTTGGGAGACTGAGAGATGCTGCCGCCAGGCAGCAAAGGAGTCACTGTTGGGATACCAACCTTTACGTGCTAGGGATCTAACCCAGAGGGCAACGACCTCGGGGACAGTATCAGGCGGGCAGTTTGACTGAGGGCGGTCGCCTCCGAAAGCGTAACGGAGGCGTCCAAGAGTTCCCTCAGCGCGGACAGAAATCGCGCGAAGAGTACAAAGGCAGAAGGGAGCTTGACTGCGAGACAGACAAGTCGAGCAGGTACGAAAGTAGGGCTTAGTGATCCGGTGGAAAGAGAGTGGAATTGCCATCGCTCAACGGATAAAAGCTACCCTGGGGATAACAGGCTAATCTCTCCCAAGAGTCCATATCGACGGGGAGGTTTGGCACCTCGATGTCGGCTCATCACATCCTGGGGCTGAAGCAGGTTCCAAGGGTTGGGCTGTTCGCCCATTAAAGTGGTACGTGAGCTGGGTTCAGAACGTCGTGAGACAGTTCGGTCCATATCCATCGCGGGCGGAAGATACATGAGGGAGGCTGCTCCTAGTACGAGAGGACCGGAGTGGACGGACCGCCGGTGTACCAGTTGTCACGCCAGTGGCATGGCTGGATAGCTGCGTCCGGAAGGGATAAACGCTGAAAGCATCTAAGCGTGAAGCCCGTCCCGAGATGAAGTATCTGTTCGAAAGAACTAAGACACCTTGAAGAACACGAGGTAGATAGGGTAGAGGCAGAAGTGCTGCAAGGCATGGAGCTGACTACTACTAATCTGTCGAAGACTTAACTTAGAGAAAGCGAACCAAGGATCCGAGTTTCTTCTGTATAGTTTTGAGTGTGCAGGCAATGCATACGAGAAAGATCCAGTGGCGATAGCTGTGTGGGACCACCTGTACCCATGCCGAACACAGAAGTTAAGCACATATACGCCGAAAGTACTTGTCTGGCGACGGACTGGGAGGATAGGGAGCTGCTGGTTAGGGCCTTACAAATGTAAGGCCCTTATTTTTTGCTGCTCGTTTACTTTTGATTTATATGAGCTTGTCTTTATATTGAGGTAGCAAAAAAAAGTCGTGGCACCACAACCGGAAACGGATAATTACATCACGCTTTCAGCAACTGAGGAAAAGCTTGAAATAGCATGCTCTCTTCCAGATGGAACGGAGATTGATCGCAATTTGCTTAAGAAATAAGTCTTTGGCAAAAACTGCATGATGTCACAAAGAAAAGGCTTGACAAAAGAGAAAGTTTTCCGTATACTGCATACGTATGATATTCCTCGATAGCTCAGTCGGTAGAGCACCTGACTGTTAATCAGGCTGTCGCAGGTTCGAATCCTGCTCGAGGAGCCATTGAAAACAGAGAAGCCGCCGCTATTGGTGGCTTCTTTTTATTACCGAAAAGAATGATGAAATGAGATAAGGGGACAAAGATGGAGGTAAAGATTGAGGATGACTTTGATCTCGTAAAGATTGCAGCAAGTGGACAATGCTTTCGTATGCGACAGATAGAAAATCACGTAGGCTATGAGGTCATCTCTAAGAGCCATGTCCTTCATATTTTAGAAAAATCACCTCGTATTTTTTCTATAGATGCCACTCAGGAAGACTGGAAGACTTTCTGGATACCATATTTTGACCTTACACGAAATTATGAAAAGCTACGGGCAGGCGTTCCTAAAAGGCGATTTTTTTAGAAAAAGGCTGCGAAATTTCTCGCATGGTATCCGTATTCTTAAGCAAGATCCTTTTGAAACACTTATTACATTTATCCTCTCTCAGCGAAAGAGTATTCCCGCTATTCGTGCGGCTGTAGAGCGGCTGGCACGTGCTTATGGCAAGGCGATTGATGAAGAGCTCTATGCCTTTCCAATACCGATAGATCTGGCAAGAGCAAATGAAGATAAACTCCGTGCGGAAAAGCTCGGTTATCGTGCACCCTATGTACTTGATGCTGCAAAACGCGTTGCAGAAGGAAAACTCGACCTTGTGGCAGCAGAGAAGTTTGATGATAGGATGCTCCTTGAAAAATTAATGGAAGTGAAGGGCGTAGGCATCAAGGTCGCTACCTGTGTTGCACTTTTTGCTTATGCTCGATTCGCACTTGCTCCAATTGATACATGGATGGAAAAGATCATTCAGCAACAATATAAAGGAGAAAATCCTTTTGTAAAATTTGGTAACGCAGCGGGTATCTTGCAGCAGTATGCATTTTTCTATGCAATTATGCATAAAGATGAATTTTAAGAAACGCAGTTAGGAGGAACTTATGTCGGATAAAGATCTTGAGCAACGGCTTTTACAGTTGTTTTATGAATTTCATAAACATCCTGAGCTTTCGTATGAGGAAGTTGAAACCACAAAACGCTTGCGTGCCGTACTTAACGAAGCTGGCATTAAAATTCTCGATCTGCCTCTAAAAACAGGACTGGTAGCAGAAATCGGGGCAGGAAAGCCTATTGTTGCGCTCCGCACAGATATTGACGGACTTCCCGTCCGTGAAAAAACAGGACTGCCATATGCTTCAGAAGAAGAAGGAAAAATGCATGCCTGTGGGCATGATTTCCATATGAGCATGGCAGTTGGCGCAGCCTTTCTTTTAAAAGAAAGGGAAGCAGAGATTGACGGTACAGTGCGCATCGTCTTTCAACCGGCAGAGGAAGCCCCGGGGGGCGCATTAGACGTCATGAAGACGGGGATACTCGATGATGTTCGCGCGATTTTTGGTCTGCATGTCGTTCCCTTTGTCAGAGAAGGAACGCTCGGCATAAAAGAAGGTGCGGTAACGGCATCCGTTGATCGCTTCGAGATTGCCTTCCATGGGAGAGGAACACATGCGGCAGAGCCAGAGCGTGGACTCGATCCGATACCCGCGCTTTCTTCCTTTGTCATGACGGCACAGACGATTATTTCGCGAAGCATCAGCCCCTTTTCTTCCGCTGTTGTCAGTGTAACGCATATAGAAGCAGGAACGACATGGAATGTCATTCCCGAGACGGCATATCTCGAGGGAACAACGCGTACGCTTTCGGCAAAGGATCGAGCGCTTGTCAAAAAACGTATTTACGCATTGGCGGATAGTATAGAAAAATCTCATGGTGTTAAAACTGAAATTACATGGCATGCGGGGCCGCCGGCAACGAATAACACAGCACATTGGACAGCAGTTGCACGATCGATTGCAGAAGAGATGCGTGTTCCCGTGGAAATTCCATCTGGCTGGATGGCAGGTGAGGATTTTGCGTACTATCAGGAAAAATTGCCAGGTCTCTTTGTCCTTGCCAGCACAGGGCCTTCTGCAGCAAATCATAACCCGAAGTTTCAAGTGAATCCGAAGACAATCTTACCCACGGCAAAATATATGGCAAAGCTGGTCGAAAAAGCACTGAAAGAAAAAAAGATTCTAAGACTTGTATTCAGTGTAAGCGTGTCTATGAGGCGGCAGAGGAATCCGATGGTGTGCGTGTTCTCTGCGATCGTTTATGGCCGCGGGGCATCAAAAAAGAAAATCTGAAGTATGATATTTGGGCAAAGGAAATAACACCGTCCAAAGAAATACGGGAACTCTTGCATAAGGGAGAGATGCCATTTGACGGTTTTGCCGAAGCATATCGTGAAGAGCTAGAGGCGAGTGAATCTGTCGCTGCCTTTGTCAAAAAGTGTCGGGCATGGTTGAAACATGAGAATGTGACGCTTCTCTATGCAGCGAAAAATACAGAGGAGAATCATGCACTTGTCCTTCGCGCGTGGCTTTCACAGCAGGTAAAAAGGGCATAAAAATATGGTAGCAATTTTGCTACCATATTTTTGTAAAATGTGTCTTTATGCGGCTTTTTCTGCAGCTTTCTTTTTCCTCTTGATCTACGACGATAGTGACCGCGGCATCACCTGTGATATTGAGACAGGTGCGGAACATGTCGAGAATACGGTCAATGCCTGCAACGAGCGCAAGACCTTCCATCGGAAGACCGACAGACTGAATGACCATGGCGAGCATGATGAGTCCGGCACCGGGGACACCTGCCGTACCGATGGAAGCGAGCGTACCGGTAAGGACGATCATACCCATCTGTCCGAGTGTAAGGTCGATGCCATAGACATTAGCGATAAAGAGTGCGCAGACACCCATGTAAAAGTGCAGTTCCGTCCATATTGATCGTTGCGCCAAGCGGCAGAACGAAGGAAGAGACATCGCGGCGAACGCCGAGTTTTTTTCTTGGCAGTTCTTCATATTAATGGGAAGTGAAGCGCCGAGGAGCATGTCGTGAACGCGATGAGCATGGCTTTCACTCATGGCACGGAAGAATTGCGGCGGAGAATGTCCGCCCCAAACGCGTGCGAGTGTCGAGTAGACGACGATGGCATGAATGATGCAGCCTACTGCGACACAGATGATGACGGAGAGTAAAGGCAGGAGAACGCTCGGACCATTTTTGCGACGACGGGAAGCAAAAGGGCGAAGACACCGATCGGTGCGACGCTCATGACCATGCCGATGATTTTGTAGGAGACTTCTGCACAGGCATCAAAAACCTTGATGAGAAGCTGTGAGCGTTCGCCGCCGACTTTTAAGATGCCGATGCCGACAAAGAGCGCAAAGATAATGAGTGGTAAAATTTCAGCCTTTGCCATCGATGCAACAGGGTTTGTCGGTACCATAGCGACGAAGACCTGCATGATGGACGGCGCTTCTTTGACGTTCACAGCTTCCGTCGCCGTGAGTGTCAGTCCAAGACCTGGGTGGACAGGACCTGCGACACCAAAGCCGATGACGGTGGCGATCGCAGTGGTAAGAAGGTATAGAATGATCGTCTTCATGCCGATGCGGCCGAGTTTTGAGATGTCGCCGAGGCTTGTCATGCCGACGACAAGGGAGAAGAAAACAATCGGGACGATGATCATCTTGATAAGGTTGATGAAGATGGTTCCGATCGGCGCAATCCACCAGTCGATGAAGGGGAGTGCGTCAGGTCCAGCAATCAGTCCGATAACAACGGAGAGAATGAGGGCGAGTAGGATTTTAATAGACAGATTCATGGAGTGTATCATACCTCTTTTCTATAGTGTGACTGTCGTACACCATTGTACGAGTTTCTAACAAGATACATTTTATCGAATCTGACAACTCCTGTCCAGTAAGAGAATAAAGTTTTCCTTAGAGATACGGCTATTTCAAAAGAGCACTCTGGTCAAACGCTATGAGATAGTATATACTAATTTCACTATTTTGAGATACCCTAGGAATGAAAGCCAGAGGTGACTTTTTATTGCAGCAATCATTCGAACATAGAATCGTCTTTGACGATCGGAAGGAAGCATATGCGATCCTTGGAGAGAACGATGTTTTTTTGGATATGATTCGGGAAAACTTTGACTGTCAGATTGTGAGCCGAGGTGAAGGGGCAGAGATTCTCGGAGAGACAGAGACTGCGCATGCAGCAGCGACTGTTGTTGAAGAGCTTCGCTATCTCTATCGTCAGGGAACACGTCTTACGACGCATGAGGTGCGCTATGCGATTTCACTTGTAAAGAGTGGTAAGAGCGAGTCACTGCATGCTCTTTTTGGCGATACCATTCTCGTGACGGCGCGCGGTCGCCATGTGCGCCCAAAGACGCTTGGACAGAGAAATTATTTCGAAACAATACGCCATAACGATATTACGCTTGCCATTGGGCCGGCGGGGACAGGAAAGACATATCTCGCTGTTGTCATGGCCGTGGCATCCTTCCGAAAAAAGCAAGTTCGCCGCATTATCTTGACGCGTCCTGCTGTCGAAGCAGGTGAGCGTCTCGGTTTTTTGCCAGGGGATATGCAGGACAAGGTCGATCCGTATCTGCATCCGCTCTACGATGCGCTGCGAGATATCTTAGGACTGGATACCTATCAAAAGTTTCTTGCTAAGGGCATCATAGAGATTGCACCGCTCGCTTATATGCGTGGACGTACCTTGGAAGACGCCTTCGTCATTCTCGATGAAGCGCAGAATACAACAGCAATGCAGATGAAGATGTTTTTGACGCGTTTGGGCTTTGGTTCAAAGATGGTCGTGACAGGAGACAGCAGTCAAGTGGATCTGCCGCGCGGCGTTCGTTCGGGACTTCGTGAAGCAGAAGAAGCGCTGAAGAATGTAAAGGGCGTGGGCATCTGTCGCCTTGCACCATTGGACGTCATCCGCCACGAGGTCGTGACGCGCATTGTCGAAGCATATGGAAGATATGAAGCAAAAAAGAAGGCGGAGGAAAAGATAAGTGGTAGTAAGAACCCAAATTTATCCCGAAGAAATGGCGCAGGAAATTTCAAAGACGTATGAAGAAATTGTACGATGCGCTGCAAAAAAGGTAGGCGTTCTCTATGATGTGGCGCAGGATTCCGAAGTCAGCATTACGTTGACCGATGATGTCTATATCCACGCGCTTAACAAAAAGTATCGCGGTATTGACCGTCCGACGGATGTTCTTTCCTTTGCACTGACCGAAAGTGAAGAACCTGACTATGAGACAGAGGCGCCTGAAACACTCGGGGATCTTGTCATCTCCTTTCCACGCGCAAAGGCACAGGCGAAAGAATATGGTCACAGTGTGAAGCGCGAGATTGCATTTCTGACCGTACATGGCATGCTGCATCTCCTTGGCTACGACCATATGGAAGAAAGGGATCGCATAGAGATGGAAGAAGAGCAGCGTTATGTCATGAAATCGCTCGGCATTTCCCGTGAAGATGAGGACGATAGGCAAGATGGTGCAGAAACGGGGAAGGCGTGTAGGAAGGATAAAGCGGACACGAGAGAAAATAAGAACGATAAAGCTATAAAAAAGCCGTTCAAGTCTGGTTTTGTCGCTGTCATCGGCCGTCCGAATGTGGGAAAATCGACTCTGATCAACACGCTTATCGGGCAGAAGATTGCCATCATGAGCGATAAGCCGCAGACGACACAGACGAAGATACTATGTATTTTGACAGAGCCCGATGCCCAGATTGTCTTTCTCGATACGCCAGGTATCCATAAGCCTAAGCACAAACTCGGTGCGTACATGGTCAAAGCAGCAGAAGGCACCTTGAAAGAAGTCGATACGATTTTCTTTGTCATCGATGCGACGGAAAAGATGGGGCCAGGCGAGCGCTACATCGTCGAACGGTTGGAAGCAACGAAGCGACCTGTCATTCTGGTTGTCAATAAGATCGACAAGATTGCACGTGAAGAAGCACTGCCAATTATTGCAAATTACAAAGATAAATATCCTTTTGCAGCGATTGTGACCGATTTCGGCAAAAGAGAAGACGAATTTGGAGGCACTTCTCGATGTAGTGAAGGGCTATCTTCCGAAAGGTCCGGCGTATTATCCTGCCGACATGGTGACCGATCAGCCGGAACGTCTCATCGTTGCGGAGCTTGTGCGTGAAAAAGTACTTGAGCTTACACGCGATGAAGTGCCACATGCCATCGCCGTAGAAACGGACGAGATGACGACACGCAGCAATGACGACGTCTACATCCGCGCGACTGTCTATGTCGAGCGCGACTCGCAAAAGGGTATTGTTATCGGCACAAAGGGCACAATGCTGAAGGAAATCGGTGCGCTGGCAAGAAAGGATATCGAGGCACTCCTAGGCTCACGCGTCTTTCTCGACCTTTGGGTCAAAGTAAAAAAAGACTGGCGCAATCGTTCGGGGGTTCTGCATAACTTCGGCTTCGAGGGAGCTTGAAAGATGCAGCGATAATGGTAGGAAGTTTTTTGGGATATTGATAAAAGGACAGCAAGGAGATAGCCATGGCATATAAGGCGCACGGCATCGTCGTCGGTGTAAAGAATTGGGGCGAGGCGGATAAGCGCGTGTCTTTCTTTACGGAAGAGCGCGGCAGGATTCCGGCTCTTGCCTTTGGTTGTCGTCGTCCCAAAAGTCCGCTTGCCGCTCCATTGCAGCTCTTTTTTGTGCTCGAACTCGATCTTGTCGCGGGAAAGCGCGTGGATACCGTTCGGCAGGCGCAGATCATTACACGTCCCAAAAAGATGATGGAAGACCTCAATGTTATGGCATATGCTGCCTTTGTTGCTGAGTTTGTACGGGACTTTCTGCCGGAAGGCATACCAGAGCCCTATGGTCTATAAGCTGCTGTTAAGAGTGATGGAAGCGTTCGAGCGGCGCAATCCACGTATCACGGCAATCGCCGCCGTCTGGCAGCTCTTGGAATTTACAGGGATGCAGCTTGCCATTGAGCGCTGCGCACGCTGCGCAAAGAGGCTCGAAGGCGAAGCAAGATTTCACGAAGGCGCAGGCGGTGCTGTTTGTATGACATGTGCTTCTCGCCTCGGCCTCACCAAGCCACTTCCAGCGAGCCTTCGCGCACTTATCATCTCTTTGCGGGATTTTTGATTGGAAAGAAGAAACGAAGCTCAGGATTATAGGCAAGGACTTGATAGAGGCGGAACAGATGCTGATCTGTCACATTGAGCATTTATTGGGGCATTCAATGCATGCTTTGCACTTTATTCGACAGTTAAATTAAGGAACTTCTATGACAAATACATCTCATCCAAAGCCTAGTATCGCAACGCAGTACGCAACACGTGCCATGTTCTTTATCGGCGGATTCGGCGCGGCAACATGGGCACCTCTCGTGCCGCTTTTTAAGCATCGACTCGGCATTGCAGAAGATGTTCTCGGCTTGCTGCTGCTCTGTATCGGTATTGGCTCGCTCCTCACGATGCCGCTGTCCGGGGCCTTATCGACGCGGTTTGGCTGCCGCAGGGTGCTTTCCGTTGTTTCGGTCGCTTTTGCCAGCATTCTCATCGTGCTCGCGCTTGTACCGAGTTTGTCGCTCGCAGTCCTTGGGCTTTTGTCCTTTGGTGTTTTCATGGGAGCGATTGACGTCGTGGTAAATATCCATGCCATCTTGGTAGAACAGGTAGCAGGCAAGCGTATGATGAGCGGTATGCATGCCTTTTGGAGTGTCGGCGGCTTTGCTGGTGCAGGACTCTTTCAGTCTATGGACAGCAACTTTCGGGCTGACGCCGCTGCAGTCGACATGTATTGCGGCAGGTATTATCGTCACACTCATTCTTATCATACATCGTTATCTCCTGCCATACGGCGGTGGTGATGGCGGTGCGCTTATTGCGATTCCGCGCGGCATTGTCATCGTCGTCGGTATCGTCGCCTTTATCTCGTTTCTTTCTGAGGGCGCAATCATGGACTGGAGCGGCATCTTTTTGACAGAGGTTCACCATTTTGATCTCTCCTTTGCCGGCATGGGCTTTTTCCCTTTTTTTCTGGTGCCATGCTCATCATGCGTTTTTTCGGCGATGTTACCGTGCATTATCTTGGGCAGAAACTGGTCGTCCTCGGAGGATCCGTTCTTGCAGTTCTTGGGTTTCTCGCCATTATCTTTGGTGAAGCAGCGATTCTTCTCTATGCGGGCTTTTTTTATCATCGGTATCGGTGTGGCGAATATCATCCCTGTCTTTTTCAGTCTTCTCGGCAAGCAAAATGTCATGCCTATATCTCTTGCCGTTTCGGCAGTCGGCACATTTGGTTATCTGGGTATTCTTGCAGGACCTGCCGTCATCGGTTTTCTTGCACACGCGACAAATCTTTATGCCGCCTTTGCTTTCCTTGCTGCTCTGACAGCACTGCAGGGCATCCTTGCTGCATTTGTCTATCGAAAAATGGGCGTGTGACGGTAGGACATTTCATGATAATATAGATTTTTTAACAGGTTCTACCTAAAAGTCCTTTGTTATAGGACGGATGTCTTTTACCTTGTCATTTCTTGACTTTTATGCTATGATCGAATACGTATGACATGGTCGCAGCTTATCTTTCTTTAAAGTTAGCGGCCTGCGTGAAAGTGAAAAAATAGGAGGTTCTTTTATACAATGAAAGTAACGGTAGAAAGCGGCGAGAAACAGCAGGTAACATTGACGATTACGGTGGATAAGGAAGAAGTCCAAAAGGCTGTGAATCGTGCGGCGAAGAGTCTTGCAGAACGCGTTAATATTCCAGGGTTCCGCAAGGGAAAGGCACCGAAAAATATCGTTGAGCGCCATGTAGGCAAAGATGAGCTTCTTCGCGAGACGTTCGACCTCATCGGTCCGAAAGCCTTCTCGGATGCTCTGGAAAGTGAGTCGATCGAGCCGGTTTCCCGTCCGGATATTCAGATTGAGACGCTCGAAGAGGATAAGGATCTCGTCTTTAAGGCAACGGTTACCAAGCGCCCAGAAGTCAAGCTCGGTGAATACAAAGGCATCAAAGTCGACACGAAGTCACACGAAGTCACAGATGAAGATATTGAAAAGCAAATGAAGGTCTTTCAAGATCGTCAGGGGAAGATGGTCGATGTTGAAGAAGGTACGGCAGTTTCTGACGGTGATTTTACAACGCTTGATTTTGAAGGCTTTGTTGATGGCGAACCTTTTGACGGCGGCAAGGGTGCAGATTATCCGCTGCAGATTGGTTCCGGCAGCTTCATTCCAGGCTTTGAAGAGCAGCTTGTCGGCATGAAAGTCGGTGAAGAAAAGGACGTTAACGTCACATTCCCAGAGGATTACCATGCAGAAGATCTCAAGGGTAAGAAGGCTGTCTTCAAGTGTAAGATCAACAGCATCAAGCGCAAGGAAGTTCCTGAAATGACGGACGAGCTCGCGCAAAAGGTCAGCACGTTTAAGACGGTTGCAGAACTTCGTGAGGATGTCAAGAAACGTCTCGAGGAGAATGCAAAGCGCCAGTCGGAAAATGAAAAACGTGCGGCGATTATCGAGAAGGCGACGGAAGACACGAAAGTAGATATTCCGGAAGTCATGATTGAAGATCGCATTTCGCAGATGATTCAGGAATTCGCCATGCGTCTCGAGCAGCAGGGAATGAGCTTTGAGCAGTATCTCCAGTCTGCCAATACGGACATTCAGAAACTGCGTGAACAGTATCGTGATACGGCAGAGAAAGCCGTTCATATGGAACTCATGCTGAACGAAGTGGCAAAGGTCGAGAATATCGCTGTGACACCGGAAGATCTCACGGCAGAAGTCGCGCAGATGGCGGCAACCTACGGCGCAACGCCGAAGCAGGTTCAGAAAATCATCCGGGAGCAGGGTCGCGTCAGCGATCTTGCAGCACAGGTACTGCAGCGTAAGACAGCGGATTTTATTATCAAGAGCGCTGCAGAGTAAGTGGATTTTATCCATAAAAGCAAGGGGGAACTCTTTATGAGCTATGTACCAATGGTGGTGGAGCAGTCGAGCCGTGGTGAACGTGCATATGATATTTATTCGCGGCTATTAAAAGACCGGATTATTTTCCTTGGCGGTCCCATTGATGATAATGTTGCAAATGTTGTTGTTGCACAGCTCCTTTTCCTCGAATCGGAAGATCCTGACAAGGATATCCATCTTTACATTAACAGTCCAGGCGGTGTCGTGACGGCAGGTCTTGCGATTTATGATACCATGCAGTACATTAAGCCGGATGTTTCGACCATCTGCATTGGTCAGGCAGCTAGCATGGGTTCGCTCCTTCTCACAGCAGGTGCGAAGGGGAAGCGTTTCGCGCTTCCCAATGCTCGTGTCATGATTCATCAGCCGCTCGGCGGTGCACAGGGACAGTCGACGGATATTCAGATTCAGGCGCGTGAGATCCTTCGTATTCGTGAAGTGATCAACGACATTCTCGTCACGACGACGGGGAAGACGCTCGATCAGGTGAATGAAGATACCGAGCGCGACAACTTCATGACAGCGGAGGAAGCCAAGGCGTATGGTCTTGTTGACAAAGTCATCGTCCGTCCGAAAAAGAGCAAGAAATCGGAAAGAAAGGATTGACGGGAGGGTGCCATGTTGAAGTTTGGGGACGAAAAGGGACAGTTAAAATGTTCCTTTTGCGGAAAAAACCAGGATCAGGTCCGCAAACTGGTGGCTGGCCCCGGTGTCTATATCTGTGACGAATGCATCGAACTCTGCAACGAGATCATTGAGGAAGAGTACGGGCAGCAGGAAGAAAGCGAACTCCGTGATGTGCCAAAGCCGAAGGCAATTCGCGATATTCTCGACCAATATGTCATCGGTCAGGATGAGGCGAAGAAGACACTTTCCGTCGCGGTTTACAATCACTACAAACGCATCAATCGTCCAGAAAAAAAATCAGAGGATGTCGAGTTAGCAAAATCCAACATCTTGATGCTGGGACCTACGGGCTCAGGCAAGACACTTCTTGCACAGTCCCTGGCACGTATTCTTAATGTACCGTTTGCCATTGCAGATGCGACGACGCTTACAGAAGCAGGCTATGTCGGAGAAGATGTCGAAAACATTCTTCTAAAGCTCATCCAGGCAGCAGATTACGACGTGGAGAAAGCAGAGCGCGGCATCATCTACATCGATGAGATTGACAAGATTTCCCGCAAGACAGAGAATCCCTCTATCACGCGTGATGTCTCTGGGGAAGGCGTACAGCAGGCACTTCTCAAAATCCTTGAGGGCACGACGGCTTCCGTTCCGCCACAGGGAGGACGCAAGCATCCGCATCAAGACCTCATTCAAATCAATACGGCGAATATCCTCTTTATTTGCGGCGGTGCTTTTGACGGCATTGAAAAGGTCATTGAGGCGCGTCTTGGTCATAAACAGCTCGGTTTTGGTGCAGAAGTGCACTCGAAGTCCCGCCGCAATGTTGGGGAGACGCTGCGCAAAGTTCTGCCGGAAGACCTTTTTGAAAAGTGGGCTCATTCCTGAATTCATCGGTCGTCTGCCGGTCGTTGTCACGCTCGAACAGCTTGATGAAAAGGCATTGGTCAGAATTCTCACCGAGCCAAAGAATGCATTGGTCAAGCAGTTTCAGAAACTGATGGAAATCGACGGCGTTGCGCTCAGTTTCGACGATGAGGCACTCCTTCAGATCGCGAAGGAAGCCCTGAAGCGAAAGACCGGCGCCCGCGGTTTGCGCGCTATCATCGAAGGTATCATGCGGAACGTCGCGTATGAGGTGCCGTCTATTGAGGGCGTCACGGCATGCCGTGTGACAAAAGAAGTTGTTATGACAAAGAAAGAGCCAGTGCTCACTATCGAAAATAAGAAAAAAAGATGACGATGTGTCCGCGTAAGCATTTTGTTAGCTTTATGCTCGCCGTACCTACCGTGTTTTTACGCGGCGGTACGGTTTTTTCCTAAAATATTGTAGAAAATCGTACATTTAGAAATCACTGTATTTTTAGGAAAGGAAGGAATTATGGCAGATTTTAAGTCGCTCGGCATACAAAGCCGTGATCGTCGATGCACTTTGGCGGCAGGGCATTAAAGAGGCAACCCCTATTCAGGAAAAAAATCGATTCCCTATGCTTCGAAAGGGAAAGGATATCATCGCAGAGGCGCAGACTGGTACCGGAAAGACCCTTGCATTTCTTCTTCCCCTCTTGGAAAAAGATCAAGCCAGAGGTACCGGTGGCACAAGCCTTGATCATCACGCCAACGCGTGAACTCGCCATTCAGACTGCAAAAGTCGCACAGAACCTTTCAAAAAGCATCCCGCGTCACTAGTCTTGTCCTCTATGGCGGGCAGGATATTGAGCGACAGAAAGAAAAAGCTTTCGCTGTCAGCCATCTCTCATCATTGGTACGCCAGGACGCCTTCTCGACCATATCCGCCGTGGTACATTGGACTTAAAGCACGTCAACAAGGTCGTTCTGGATGAAGCCGATGAGATGATGCGTTTAGGTTTCATCGAAGATGTCGAAAAGTTGCTGGAGGAAACGGCAGCGGATCGACAGCTCTTGCTTTTTTCTGCAACAATGCCAGAGCGTGTGAAGATGCTGGCATTTCGCTATATGAAAGCACCGGAAGAAATCAAGATTGCAGCAGACTCTGTGACACTCGATGCCATTGAACAGATTATCGTAAAAACATGCGAGGAAACAAAGCTTGATAAGCTTTCCTCCATCATCAACGAGGAAAATCCTTACCTTATGATGGTCTTTTGCCACACGAAGGCACGTGCCGAAAGCCTTGCCATGCAGCTTGCGGCGCGCGGCTACCTCGTTGACACACTTCACGGGGATCTGACACAGAAACAGCGTACTTTTGTCCTCCGTCGTTTTCGCGAAGCAAAACTTCAAATTCTCTGTGCAACGGACATCGCAGCGCGTGGCTTGGATGTCGAGGGTGTCACACATGTCATTAACTATGATATTCCGCATGATGTGGAAAGTTACATCCATCGCATTGGTCGTACAGGGCGTGCGGGCGAAAAAGGCAAAGCCGTGACGTTTGTCAATGATCGTCAATACGATCTCTTACATCACATCGAAATTGGCATTAAAGTACGTATCAAGCGCAAATATGCGGACAGAAGTAAGGCACGTCAAGAAAAGCAGAAAAAGTTTTTACAAGAATCTCAGAGGCAGTGCAGGGAAAAGAACGCGGAGAAGAAAACGTTCGCTAAGTATGCAAATCGAAAAGGTGCTGGCCATAAAGGGAAGAAATGACCGCAGTCGTCGGCAAAAGTTCAAAAAAAGTATGGAATCACGCGGGAAATTGGGAAAAAAAGAACAATAATTTTCGTAAGACACGTCACATAAAAAGCTCGCTGACTGAACTGCCTTCCTCCATTAGGGAAGGCTTTTTATTAAAAAGAAGGAATTTTTGTGAAATAGAAAGAATACTAATAATAAATCAAAAGATTTCTAATTCTTCTATCTATCATCTGCAAAAGCGGGGAGGCGTTCTTATGATCGGCATCAAAAATGTTATTGCCATCGTTTGTGGCGGAGGACCAGCTCCTGGAATCAATAGCGTCATTTCTGGCATCGTTCGGGAAGCGACACGCCATGGATGGGATGTTATCGGTATTTATGACGGTTTCTCACGACTGGCACGCGGCGAGAAGAATTATGTGCGTCTCGATCCTGCAGGCATTAGCCGGATTCATATGACGGGGGGCTGTATCCTTAAGATGTCACGCTTTAACCCGACGAAAAAAGAATCTGACCTTCGCACGGTGGTTGAAACGCTTACCGAACTTGGTGTCACGCATCTTGTGACAATTGGTGGCGATGATACAGCGTATAGCTCAGCGGCAGTTTCCAACTTTGCCTATCAGATGGGACGCACGATCAATGTCGTTCATGTGCCGAAGACCATCGACAATGATCTTCCGCTTCCTGAAGGCGTGCCGACCTTTGGCTTTGAAACAGCTCGCGCTTTTGCGACGACCGAAATCGAAAATCTGATGGAAGACGCACGGACGTCAAACAATCGTTGGTACTTTACCATCGCCATGGGACGCACGGCGGGGCATCTTGCCATTGGTATGGGGCGCAGCGCGGGCGCGGCATTGACCGTTATTCCTGAAGAACTTCCCGAAGGTACGGTACCTCTGCAGCATATCGTTGACATTATCACAGGCTCTATCGTGAAGCGCTATCTCACGGGGAAAAACTATGGTGTGGCTGTCATCGCCGAGGGGATTATTGAAAAGATCAGCCCCGAAGATTTTAAGAAGTTCGGTGAAGTGGTTACGGATGAACACGGTCATATTCGCTATAGTGAGATTGACTTTGGTGAAATCCTAAAACAGGCAGTTCTTACAGAAGTGAAGAAACTTGGTATCAAACTCACGGTCATTGATAAAGAAATCGGTTATGAGCTTCGCTGCACGGCACCAATTGCCTATGATATCGACTATGCACGCTCCCTTGGTTATGAGGCAGTTAAGTTTTTGATGAAGGGGAACAGCGGTGCGCTTATCTCGATTCAAAATAATGAGGCAGTTCCTATGCGCTTTGAAGACATTAAAGATCCTGCGACGGGGAAGACACGTGTTCGGAAGGTCAATATTCATTCCGTCCAATATCGTATTGCTCGCGGTTCTATGATGCGTATCGAAAAAGAGGACCTTGAGGATCCGGGGCTTGCCAATGCTTACCGTATGACCCCTGAGGATTTTAAGGCACGTTATGCGTATCTTTTTCCTGAAGAGTCGGAAGAGGAAGCAGAAGAAGAGAAAGAAAAGTAAGAACCTTTTCTAAAAGAAGCATTCATAGATTGAATTAAAAAAGGGATAGGTATATATGAAAGAGATCATTATGATCAAGATACAGGGATGCCCTTATTGCGCAGCTGCGTTTGAAGCTGTTGAAGAATTGAAAAAAGATGCGAAATTCTCCAGCCTTATACTTCATGTCATCGACGAGAATGAAGAGACAGAAAAAGCGAAACCTTTTTGCTAAAGATTACTACTATGTCCCCACTTTCTTTGTCGATGGCAAGAAGATGTATGAAGCTCAGCCAGGACAGGATTACGATACGATCTACAGGAATGTAGAGAGAGTCTTTGAGGAAACTGTAGAGTAGAAGGAGCAGTATCGTGGACACAAAGGCGCTTGGAAAACGCGGGGAGGATGCTGCAGCAGCTTTTCTTAGAGCGCCATGGCTACGAAATCCTAGATAGGAATTATCGCATAAGGCAAGGTGAAATCGATATTGTTGCAAAGGGAAAAAGACAGGATTGTTTTTTTGTCGAAGTAAAGACGCGGCGAGGGACTACTTTCGGCCGCCCGTCCCTTGCCGTTGATCGCCGGAAACAGAAAAAGATTATTGTCTGCGCAAAATACTATATGTGTGACCATCATCTTATCGGTACTTCTTGTCGTTTCGATGTCATCGAGATCTATGTTGAAAGAAATAAAGCCACGATAAGGCATTTAGCAGGCGCGTTCGAATGTCCTCCTGGATAAGAGAGCAGCGTGCAGATCTCTAGAGAGATTGACTATGAATTATAAAATTAGTTTAAAAATGGATGAAAGAGATACCATCTTTCAGGTATATAATAGCTCAAGAGGAAATAAAATCTTAACAATAGGTCCGCATTCTTATGTTGATCAAATACAGGTTGATGTTGGTATTGAGGAACGCAGTCATGTCCTTATTGGAAAATATTGCTCAGTGGCACGTGATGTCGTCTTTGAAATTGGTCGAAATCATCCTATATATTCTGCTAGTACATATCCTTTTCGAGCAGTTCCACCACTTGTACCCGATATTATAGATAATCCTTATATATTAGATAACCGTTATCATATAATATTAGGGAATGACGTTTGGGTAGGTCGAGGGGCAATGTTTCTAAGTGGTGTTTGTGTTGGAAATGGTGCGATTATTGGCGCAGGTACCGTTGTCAGAAGGGACGTTCCACCGTATGCTATTGTGATAGGAAATCCAGCGCGTATTGTTAAATATCGTTTCTCTAAAAACAATTGCTCAATTCCAACGCATCAAATGGTGGAATTGGACTTTTGAAAAAAATTCTGGAGCATATTGATGAGATGGATAATGGTGAAGTATTTGCAGAGCGTTACGATACAGAACTTCCCGAAATTCAAACAGATGTTACAGACACATTAAAAAAGCTGCGTGCTAAAGGTAAGGATATTTTTAGTTATACAATTGATCCAAAAAGATACAAAACCAACTTGGGAAGGGGTGGTTGATCAATATTTATTTAATTTTAATAAATACACAGAAAGCAGTACTCGTTTTAACCTAACCTGGAAGAAGTCTCCCCTCTATAGGTGGTGAGATGAATTGCGGGTTTTTCTGTGGGTTCGATGCCCTCAGAAAAACAATTGCTTTGTAGCTTGTTCCATGATACAATCAGCCGTAGAGACGAAAGGATTGATTGTGTCATGGAATTAGACAATAATAACCATTCAGTATTCTTGCTGTATTATCATCTTGTTCTAGTGGTAAAGTATCGTCGCAAAGTGTTTTCTGACGAGATGAGCCAATACGCAAAAGATATATTCGTTCGTATAGGCTCTTCCCATAACATCATATTGGAAGAATGGAATCATGACCAAGACCATGTGCATATCATGTTTCGTGCTTATCCTAACACGGAGATGTCAAAATTCATCAACGCTTACAAAAGTGCTAGTTCGAGACTAATCAAAAAAATTTTTCCAGAAGTTAGGCGTAAGCTGTGGAAGGAAATGTTTTGGTCAAGAAGCTATTGTCTGCTAACAACAGGCGGTGCTCCCATAGAGATAATTCGTACATACATAGAAAATCAAGGTGGGTGATGTGGCAGTGAATAAGGCATACCGATACAGGCTATACCCGACAACAGAACAGAAGATTATGTTTACCAAGACCTTCGGCTGTGTCAGATTCATCTATAACAAGATGCTTGGTGACCGTCTTGACTATTACAAGGAAACTGGCAAGAAGCTGAAAAATACACCTGCACAGTATAAGGAAGAATTTCCTTGGCTGAGAGAAGTTGACAGCCTTGCTCTTACGAATGCCCAGATGAACCTGAACAAGGCATACAGCAACTTCTGGAGCAATAAGAAGCATTTTGGCAAGCCACGCTTCAAGTCGAAGAAAACAGGTCATGCTTCGTATTCCACGAACAACCAGCATGGCTCTGTAAGAATCGAGGAGAACAAAGTAAAGCTGCCTAAAATCGGCTGGGTAAAGCTATGTCTTCATCGTCCATTGATGGAGAACAGCATTATAAAGACTGTAACCATAAGCAAGACACCATCAGGGAAATATTACATCAGTATTTTGGTGGAGTACGAAAACCAAATACTCCCCATAATACCTAAGAAATTCCTTGGGCTGGATTTTGCTATGCACGGTCTGTATGTTGCTTCCTGATGAGGATGATGCTGATTATCCGAATTTCTTGCGAAGAGCCGAGAAAAAGGTTGGTCAAGGCACAAAGAAAAACTCTCTAAGAGACAAAAGGAAGCCATAACCGAGATAAGCAAAGATTATGTGTAGCCAAGCTCCATGAGAAAATTGCGAATCAACGTCGTGACTTTCTGCATAAGAAAGCCCGTTACCTTGCAGACCGCTACGATGCCATTGGTATTGAGGATATTCGTGTCAAAGCTATGGCAAAACGTAAGAAGGGTGGCAAATTCAGCTTTGGCAAATCCATAGCCGACAACGGCTGGAATTTGTTCACGAACATACTAGAATATAAACTTGCTTGGGAAGGCAAACAACTTGTCAGGATAGATAAATGGTATCCAAGCTAGCCAGTTATGCCATGTTTGTGGTTATCAGAATAACGAAACAAAAGACTTGTCTGTGAGGGAATGGGATTGCCCTAAGTGTGGCAGTCACCATAATCGTGACAAGAATGCTGCGATAAATATTCGAGAAGAAGCTAGGCGAATATCTGCCTGACATAACTCATAGAGTACCGTGGGTCGCACGGGAATCTACGCCTGTGGAGAGAATGTAAGTCGTCGCAACTCTTCGGAGTCAGTGGTGCTGTTCTCGCTGAAGCAGGAAGCTCCCGCCTCTATAGGCGGGAGTACGTTCACGAGCTCTTTCTGGATCAGAAGAGATCCTGCGACAGATAAAGGAAAAGTTATCTTCCTCTCGAAATAACGCATTACGCCCTGAAGTTTTTTTGTATAATGACGACGATATTACTAGTATGGAACTTATGCGATATACGGATGTGTATCTTGTAGGTGCATCGCCGCATCATATTTATGATATGGATTGGGTGGATAATTTTGGGATTGTGGTACGGTCTGCATTTGATTTTGACCGCGATCTCTTTGCGCCGAAGAATGTAAGAATTTGAAGAATGTAAGAATTTAAAGAAGAAGTTGAAAAAAGGCTACAGTCAAAATCCATTTGTTTGAATTTTGACTGTAGCCTTTTGTGATTTCATCGATGCAAAATTATTGTATGGGATCAGGTGTAACTGTCCGTATGCATGAATTCGCGATTGACAACTTTTCCATCCTGCGACCAGATGCGATAGAGAGAAGGACGAGAATAGGATCCTTCGGTGACGAGGGCGATGGTCTTTCCTTCGAGATCGGAGCGAGTACCGAGTACGGAGATTGTCAGCTTCGAACCCGTATTGGTAACAACGAGGTAGACAGGGTGCGGCAATGGATTTTGGAAAGCAAAATCAAGGAGACCATCAGCAACTGTTGCATCGCGGCCGGCAGGAACATAGTGTGAAGGAAGTGAATGATTGCTTCGAACGGTCGGTGTGAGACCTGCGAGCATGACGGCGTTATAGAGCGTTGTAGAAACCTGGCAGACACCGCCTCCAACATCAATGGCAGGCTCACCGCCAATGATGACGCCTGCATTTTTATAACCAGCGGCATGTGTGCGGCGACCGACCGTATCGTTGAAAGAAAGCGTCTGCTGGGGCTGAATGATTCTTCCTGCGAGCTTTTTGAGCGGCAATACCGATGTTGTCTCCGCGTGCACCGGGAGAGAAGGACGTGGTGTAGCTCCCCAATACCGTGTCAATGGCGGCGATGTCGGAATCTTTGATTTGCGGCTCTGAAGCATCTGGTGCAAGTTCAGTCTTTGCCGTGATTTCGAGTGTGGTAAACTTATCGTTGAGAACTTCTTTCAAAGAAGTAAGATCCAGATTCAGCCCCGTTACCTGCTGCTTCTTTTTGAATGGCTCCATTGTTTGCGAGAGTGACGGAGGCATTTACTGGTGCTTTGTCGACGTGTTTCTTGACTTCTGCAAGTTTTTCGTCTAAAAGTTTTTCGTCATAGCTGCCTTCAAGTTTGATGTCTTTGCCAAAGAGTGCACAGCGCACTTGTGTCAATAGGTTTTGCATCGGCGTACCGTCACGGCCAATTGCATAGGTAGCATCGGCTACCTCTTGCGGATTGCCTGTGAGATGAATATCTTCAGGCTTAATTGTCCACGACTGATCCTTATAAGTCAAAATGGCTGCAGGTTGTGCAAGACGTTCACTTTCCATATCATGAAAGAATTTTTCGGCGCTTGCCTGCGTCATGCCGGAAAGATTTGTGCCTTGCGCTTTGACGCCCATGATGACATGATCTGCATTCATAACCTTGATGGATACAGTACCGATGACGAGTCCCTAACCAAAGGACGCCGATCACCAGTGTTATTTTTTTACCCAATGAAAGGTTTTTCAAGTTATTCCCCCAGAAAGCATTTTTTTATCTTTTCAAGACCTTTTTTTATTATAAAATAAAAAAATTTACTCTTGCAAATGTATTTTAGAGAAAACAGGAGAAAGAGTTGACGAAAAGAGAAAAGAAAGTATAATTAAGAAGATATGATAATCTATGAGAGGTCTGAACATATTGCCTTTGCTTGGATGCGCGGGCAGAACAGGGTGAGAAAATGGAAAATCAAGGATATGCGCGCCTTTTATGCCATTGTGGAAGAAGGCAATATCAGTCATGCAGCACAGAGACTTGATATCGCACAGCCAGCGCTTTCCCGACAGATGAAGCGCCTGGAAGAATCCTTGAGCGTTCAACTCTTTGAACGCGGCAGCCGCAGAATCCGCCTGACTGAAGCGGGGCGCGTATTCTATTCTCGTATTGAGCACATTCTCGGCATGGTAGATGGCACAGTACGCGAGATTACAGATATCGGAACAGGGGTTGCAGGAACCATTCGTCTTGGGACGATTACGACTTCCGGCGCAATGTTGCTGCCAGGGCTCATCATGGAATTTCATGATCGCTATCCGAAGGTAGCATATCAGATATGGGAAGCAGAAGGCGCGCGCATCTTAGAGCTCCTGGATAATCGTGTGATTGAGATTGGAATCACGCGTACACAAGTTGATACCAATCTCTACACATCGGTTGAATTGCCGAATGAACCGTTGGTTGTCATCATGAACCGTGAGCATGAGCTAGGAAAAAAGAAGGATACGATTTGCTTATCTGAACTCATCGATGCGCCGATGATCGTTCCACTTCGTTGGCAGTCGATGTTTACGCAGAACTGCCGAAAGCTTGGATTTTCGCCTAAAATCATCTGTGTGAGTGACAGTATCATACAGGATTTGCTCCTTGCTAAAATGGGGTTGGGCTATGCATTGCTGCCCGTCTCATCGCAGACACTTTTAACAGACGGTAATCTCATCTTCAAAAAACTCACGCTTCCTGAGATGGCGACACATACCGTCATCGCTTGGTTGAAGAATGGAACACTCTCGACGGCGAGCGAGCACTTTATCGATATGTTTCGAGCAAAATATAAAGAGACTTTGCTAAAGTAATTCCTGTACTATCTATTAGGCAGTACAGAAATGCTGTCATGAATATCAAACGAGAAGGTGAACGAATCTTTTTTTGTCTAATTTGATCAGGAATGGGCAGGGCGTTGTCCATTGTGGAGAGAACTTGTAAGACTATAATTTCTACGGCAAGGTTCGTGAATATCCCAGAAATCCCTATCTTTAGTTATGAGGAGTACGTCAAAAGCTTTTGCTGTTATTGGGAGGTTGGCATGAGTAATCCGCTGCGTGTATTTATTGTGGAAGATGAACGACGCATTGCTAGGTTTTTGCAGATAGAACTCGAGCATGAAGGTTTTGAAACCGATATTGAGATGAACGGTAGCCGTGCGCTTGAACGCTTGATGCAGGAGAATTACGATATCGTCCTTTTGGATATCATGCTTCCGGATATGGATGGTTTTGAAATATGCAGACGTGTACGTGAACTCTCCGATATTCCCATCATTATGCTGACGGCAAAGGATGAGATTGACGATAAGGTAAAAGGGCTTGATGTCGGTGCCGATGACTATATGACAAAACCCTTTGCAATGGAAGAGCTTCTCGCGCGGATTCGGAACGCTATGCGCAAGCATACGACGGTTGATCAAATCCCTGTGGATGAAAAGCTTCAGGCAAAAGACCTCATCATGTATCCTGCACGTTATGAAGTCATTGTTGGACAAGAGAGTATTCAGCTGACGCGCAAGGAGTTTGCACTTCTCGAGTACCTTCTGCGAAATAAGCGCCGCGTCTTGACGCGCGACCAGATTCTCCAGCAGGTTTGGGGCTATGACTATAACGGAGATACGAATGTCGTCGATGTCTATATCCGTTACTTGCGCGCGAAGATCGATGAGCGTTTTTCTACAAAATATATCTATACGGTGCGCGGTGTCGGTTATGTCATAAAGGAGTGATCTCAGCTTGCGGATGCTCCGACGGAAAGTTCATGCCGCTCTTCATGTCGTGCGCCATCAAAGCATCGCGATGAAGATCACGGCAGCGTATGCAGCGATTCTCTTTATCGTATTGATGCTTTCGAGTTCACTCCTTGCCCTTGGTGTTTATGTTTCCTTTTATCATCAGGCAGAGACGATTATCGAGGTGAGTAAAGAACATCTTGCGAACTGGTTCGAATCCTCCCAAGATTTTTCCGAATTGGAAAATGAAGATTCCCCTGTGATTCCAGGGGTTATCATTCGTGTTCTTGATGATGAGGGAAACAATATTTTTGAGAACGACCATCGCTTTCCCTAGCCTTGCAACGATTGAAAAGCATGAAAATAGACGTCCTCCCTTTTGGGCGAATCAAAAGATGCGTGTCGTCGACTTTGGCAGAATTTCACTTTATCATGATGTCATGCATCTTTCGGCGAACGGCAAGAATTATGACGTTCACCTTTTCAGCATGATTACAGGAGAGGGAGACTTTCTCGAGCAGCTGCGTTGGGCACTTCTTTGTTTGATGGGCATATTCTTCCTCATCGCACTTGCGACAGGATATTTCATGAGCAAGCACGTTCTTCGTCCTATTCGTGAGTTTATCAAGACGGCGAAGAAAATCGAGGTTGAAAATCTAAGTGCGCGTCTATCCATCCCGCCGGTTCACGACGATGTTGCAGAGCTGGCACGGACGTTCAACCACATGCTTTCTCGTCTAGAGGCGGGGTTTCTACAGCAGCGGCAGTTTGTTTCCGATGCCTCGCATGAACTGCGCACACCGGTCACGGTCATTCTCGGCTATTCGGATCTTCTTTCGCGTTGGGGACGAAAGGATGAAAGTGTTCTTGAAGAAGGCATTATGTCGATTCGGACAGAAGCGGAAAATATGCAGCAGCTTATCGAGCGTTTGCTGTTTCTTGCGCGGACAGACCAAAACCGTCAGGTCTGTCATTGCGAGGAAGTTAGGCTCGACGAACTGCTTGAAGATGTCATGCGCCGTATGGCTGTCGTTGCAAAAAATCATACGGTCAGGCTAATAAAAAATGCACCGGGTGTCGTCCGCGGTGACCCGGTGCTGCTGCGCCAGATGATGCGCATCTTTCTCGACAATGCCATCAAGTATACGCCGGATGGCGGTCATATCGAAGTTTCGTCCGAACGCATTGGTGAGCTTTTTTGAACTGCGGTTTGCCGATGATGGCATTGGCATTGCAGAAGAGGATAAGGAAAAAGATATTTCAGCGTTTTTACCGCGTAGAAAGCTCGCGCACGAAAGAAAAAGGAGGAACGGGGCTCGGTCTTCCGATTGCAAAGTGGATAGCGCAGAAGCATAATGTAGAACTTTGTATAGAAAGTGAGCTGGGCAAAGGAACGACGATTGTCCTTCGCATTCCCATAGCATACGAAAAAATCTAATGCTTTGAAAGCAGGATCTATCGTCTTCAATGTCAATTTGTTTTTGCATATTTTTAAAGAATCAATGATAAAATGATAAAAACGGGAGATATAATTAAGAATGAAAGTTTTTATTACAGGTGCAACGGGTCAGCTTGGTCATGATTGTATCATAGAGATGAAAGGCCGTGGGTATGATGTCCTCGGTGTTTCAACGAAGGATTTTTCTATCGTGGACGAAGCGGCGACAAGGCAAGCGATTTTGGATTACGCGCCGGATGTTATCCTTCATGCAGCGGCGTATACAGCAGTCGATCGCGCGGAAGATGAGCCGGAAAAGTGCTTGGCAGTCAATGCGAAGGGGACGGAAAACATCGCTCGTGCTGCGCGCGAAATCGGCTCAAAGCTCATCTATATCAGTACAGATTATGTCTTTTCCGGGATGGGGACGGCACCGTTTGAAGTAGACGCTGTAACCGGCCCGTTAAACGTCTATGGTAAGTCAAAACTTGCGGGCGAAGAAGCCGTGCGCCTCCTTATGAAAGCGTATTTTATCGTGCGCATTTCGTGGGTGTTCGGCATCAGCGGGAATAATTTCATCCGTACCATGATGAAGCTGTCGAATACACATGACAAGCTTTCGATCGTTGATGACCAGATTGGTTCACCAACCTATACGCGCGACCTTGCTGTCTTGCTGGCTGATATGGCAGAGACGAATCGCTATGGCACTTATCATGCAACAAACGAAGGCTTTTGCTCCTGGGCAGAATTTGCAGCGGAAGTCTTCCGCCAAGCGGAGAAAGATACGGTTGTCGAGCCAATTCATTCGGCGGCATATCCGACAAAGGCAAAGCGTCCGCATAATTCACGTCTTGACAAGTCCTCGCTAGATCGCGGTGGTTTTCATCACTTGCCTCGTTGGGAAGACGCGGTCGGCAGGTATTTGATCGAACTGTCTAGGGAAAGCTCTAAATAATACCGCATGTGTTTATCAAGATTCGCCATGAAGTCCTTCTGCCTCTAGAAATGGAATGGTCTATGATGATGTGATGAAAAAAGACTTGCACTCTCATGGAAAATCATGTATAATCTTTTTGTCATTGAGATATTGGTAGGCAATGGGGGCGTAGCTCAGCTGGGAGAGCGCTTGCATGGCATGCAAGAGGTCAGGGGTTCGATCCCCCTCGTCTCCACCATTTAGAATGTTAGCTCCTTCATCAGGCAGATGCCTTTCGAAGGAGCTTTTTTGTATTCTTTCATAGATGAGGCATGTGATGGCTTGCGGGATGGGAGACAGATATGGCTGCGAAACTTGATTTCATTGTTGGCAGGGCAGGCGCAGGAAAAAGCAATGCCTGCCTTTTCTGCCATGCGTGCGCGCATGAGGGAAGATCCGCTCGGTGCGCCGCTTATTCTCCTTGTACCGGAACATATGACGTATCGCATGGAACGCGATTTGGTGCTTCCGATTGAAAGAGGACAGGGCTTTTTACGCGGCTATGTGTTTGGTTTCCGTCGTTTGGCTCACTATGTACTCAATGAAATCGGAACGCTTTCTGTGCCGCGCATCAGTGAGATCGGGCGCCGCTTGCTGCTTCGGAAGATTTTAACCCGCCACCAAAAAAAAGGAGATCTCACGGCGTTCGGGCGAGCGATTCGCCAGCGAGGCTTTACAGAGAGTCTTTCAGAGGGAATTCGTGAGATGAAGTCCTGCCGCTTGACGAGGGGTATCTTGGCGATGGCGGCGGATACGCTTAGAAAGCAGGAGATGCTTGCGGAAAAGCTCCGCGAAATGGCTTTCTTGTCGGAAGAATTTGCTGCTGAGATGCATGGCAAGGCAAATGATGAAGAAGATATGATGGAGCAGCTCGCTCAGGCGATTCCAACATGTCCTTTTTTTAAAGATGCGGAAATCTGGATCGATGGGTTCTATTTCTTGAATCCACAGCAGTTGGAAGTTCTTTCCTCCCTTCTTCTTGCCGTAAAAGCCATTCATGTAACACTTCCTCTGGATGGGCGGATGAAGGGGAGTGTCGTCCGTCTCGACAGTATGGAAAATGTCTCAGAAACCGGTATTTTCCATCGTGCGTATGAGACGTATCTTTTGATAAAGAAGATGGCGTGCGAGCGGGGCGGCATACAAAAAAGCGATGTCTTATGGTTAAACGCTGAGGCACGTTGTCAAAAGCCCTTCGCCCTTCGTCATTTGGAACAGAACCTTTTCCGTCGCGGAAAGGTATCTCCCGCAGATGGTGCGGGAATTGCACTTACCGAGGCGTCAAACAAGCGACTGGAGATTGAAGCTGTTGCGTCGGATATTTTAAAGCACGTGCGTGAAGCGGGCTGGCGTTACCGTGAAATCGGCGTACTGCTGCGCGATGCTAAGAGTTATGAGCCGCTCATTCGCCTTGTCTTTGCAGATGCGGATATTCCGTTTTTCGTGGATGGCAAGCGGCCGTCTACCCATCATTCACTGGCGGAGCTTTTGCGTGCCTCTCTAGAGGTCGTGCAGAAGAATTGGCCATATGAGGCGATTTTTTTCGTGCACTTCGCACAGGATTCTTTCCACTTGTCCGTGACGAGATTGACAAGTTGGAAAACTATGTCTTGGAATTTGGCATCCGCGGTAAAAAGCGCTGGTTCGCCGCAGAGAACTGGAACTTTTTCCGTCGTTTTTCGCTCGATAGTGATGAAACAATTTCAAGTGAAACGTTGGAAAAAGTCAAGGAAATTGATGGGTTCCGACGGACGGTCGGAAATGTTTTTTTCAGGTCTTTCAGATGCGCTCAGTCAGGCAAAGAACGTGCGCGAAATCGTCACAGCTCTTTATGATTTCTTGACAGTGCTCAAGGTGCCGGAGCGCCTCAGCGAGTGGCGTGCGCTTGCGGAAACGGAAGGTCGCCTTGCCGATGCAGCGGAGCATGAGAAGATTTGGTCAGACATCATGAATCTCTTTGACCAGATGGTAGAGATTACGGGCGATGAGGCAATGCCGCTGAAGGATTTTATCCATATCCTAGACGACGGTCTCGATGCGCTTTCCATCTCGCTGATTCCGCCGGGGCTGGATTATGTGACGATTGCTTCCTTTGATAAAAATAGCTTATCGGGGACGCGCGGCATCTATATCGTCGGTGCAGATGCCGATACTATGCCGCAGCAGGCAGGGCAGGTCGGAATGTTCTCCGATGCAGAACGCATGCATATCTTGGATGCTTTTCGAACACTGCGGCTTGCAGACGGTACGAAGTCGTCTTTTTCACGCGGAAGTATGGATCAGAGTTTTAGCGAAAAGTTCCTGATGTATCGCGCCTTTACGGAGTCCAGTGAATACCTATGGGTGTCTTATGCACTGGCAAAGACAGATGGCACGGGCATCGCGCCGTCGCCGATTGTCCGAAAGATGAGGGAACTCTTTACGAATTTAAATTTTCGTTCGATTCCGCTTGCTATGGTCGAGCGTAAGGACGACCTGCTGCTTTATGCACCGCGTCCTGCTATTTCTGGGCTTGTCTCTGCACTTCAAGACGCACGCGCTAAGAAAACACTCGCACCGCTGTGGCAGGATGTTTACAACTGGATGCTGAAGGAAAGGTCGGGAAAGCTTCCAATTGATCTTGCACTTTCCGGTCTCTTTGCAGAGGCAGGAAATAACGACATTCTGCCGCAGCTAGCACAGAATCTTTTCGCACCGAAAAAATATCTGCGCGGCAGTGTCTCGCAATTTGAGCTTTTCCGTAAATGTCCATTTGCGCATTTTGTAAAGTATGGGCTAAAAATCGAGGAGCGCCGCAGCTATGCATTCAAGCGCTATGATTTTGGATTGATTCTTCATGAAGTCATGAGGGAGTATGGCGAGTTTGTGAAGCGCGATTATGGCAGTCATTGGGAAGATGTGCCGAAAGAGGTGCGGAAAGCAGAGAGTATACAGATCGTCGATGCGATCGCACCGCGCCTTGAGAGCGAAGTGCTTCTCAGCCGCGCAAATTACAGACATTTGATCGAGCGAATGAAAGAAACAGTGCTTGATTCTATCGAGCATCTTACCGCTTGGGCAGCGCTTTCATCTTTTCAGCCCACATATCTTGAGGAAGGGTTTGGCTCTTATGGTGACAAGGTAAAGTTGACGCCGCTGCCGCTAAAAGGTGGTTTTAAGCTTTCGTTCAAAGGACGTATCGACCGCATTGACGTGCACAGTACGACACCGTATTACCTCGTCATTGACTATAAGATGCATACCATCGCCATCAATCTGTTTGAGGTCTACTATGGGCTTAGACTCCAATTGCTTGTCTATCTCTTGGTCGGGCGTGAACTGTTGAAACAGTCGGGAAAGGAGCGGCTGCCGGCGGGGATTCTTTACGCATTGCTGTTAAATCCGACAATCACGACGGCGAGCCGCATGACAGAGGATGCATTAAAAAAGGAAATCCTAAAGAAGCTTCAGATGCCCGGCTGGGTTTTGATGGATCCTGAAGTCATCCGTTCCATTGACAGCAGTTTCAACTACATTGGTCCTTCGCTCAAGAAAAATGAAGAATTTACCTCGGCCAGTGCGAAGTACATGAAGACACAGGAGGAGTTTGCCAATCTCCTCGATTATGTGGATTTTATTCTGCAGGATACAGGAAATGAGATTCTTTCGGGCAACATCAAGGCATATCCTTTCCGAGATGGACAAGATACCGGCTGCATGTACTGTGCTTTTCATGCTGTCTGTTTGTTCGATGCCACAATGCCGGGCTATGCATACAACGACATTGACCATCTGAATGACAGCGAGGCAAAGGAGAAAATTGAAGCGTATCTGGCAGAAAAGAATGGGGAAGGAGCGCGCAAATGACCTATACGGAAGATCAAGAAAAGGCAATCAGGACGCGCGGAAAGAATATCTTGGTTGCCGCGGCTGCAGGTTCTGGAAAGACGCGCGTCTTGGTCGACCGCATCATAGAACAGCTGCGAAATAGGGAATGCAGCATTGAAGAGATTCTCATCCTCACTTTCACAAGAGCGGCTGCAGCGGAAATGCAGGAGCGAATCGAACAGGCACTTTCCAAGGAGCTCGAAAGCTGTGCATCGCGCGAGATACAGGAATTTTTGGAACGGCAGATGATCCTGCTACCCGGTGCTTTCATTTCGACGTTCGACAGTTTCTGCAGCCGCATCATCCGACAGAATATCACGGCTGTCGATATCGACCCTCAATTTCGCATTGCAGATCAGCAGGAATTTGACCTTCTAAGGCGTGATACCTTGGAAGAACTGATGGAATCCCTATATGAGCGACCGGAGAACGAGGAGGATATCTCCGATTGGGAAGAATTTATTTACTTTGTCGACGATTATGGCGACGATCGAGGGGACTTAGCGATTCATAATGCGGTGATGGATCTCTATCGCTTTGCGCAAAGCCAGCCGTTTCCTGAGGCATGGCTCGATGAAGAATGTAAGCGATATGAAAGAGAATACGCGTCGCCGTGGGAAACGCCTTGGGCGGCGTCGATTGCTGAAGAAGCGCTCTTCTCTCTGACGTCCATGCGAGAGGGTTACGCTGCATTATCGAATATCCGCACAGCGAATGCGCAAGAAGCTTTTCTTGCACATTGGACGCCTTATGCTGCACTGATTGATGACTGTGTCAGGCAGCTTGATTATATGATTCAGTTGATAAAAAAAGGTCTGCAGGAAAAGACGCCTGGCACTTGGGATGAAATTGGCGAAGCCATTTTGCGCTTTGATACGTATATGCTCGGTAAAAAGGAATTTCGCCCACTGAAAAAAGAGTTTCCAGAGCAGCAGACGGCATTTAAAGATCGGCGAACGGAATTAAAAAAAGAGTATAAGAAATTCGCAGACGACACCGCTTTTTGTGAACGAGAAGAAGATGTACGAACGCGACTGATGCAGACGGGAAAGACGGTGCGCGCCTATGTGCATCTTGTCAAGCGCTATATGACTGCACTGCTGGCTGCTGAGAGGGATAGGAATGCCTTTTACTTCGATGCCATTGCGCATCTTGCGATTGACCTTCTTTGTGAGAACCCTGATGGTCTGATGCACGGTGTTTCGGTGGATGAGGTGCGCTCAGACGTCGCCAAAGAACTGATGGAAAAGTTCAGATTCATCATGGTTGACGAATATCAGGATACGAATGGTGTGCAGGAAGCGATTCTTTCGTTAATCGCACGCGAAGACAATCTCTTTATTGTCGGCGATGTCAAACAGAGCATCTATCGCTTCTGTATGGCAGATCCCTCGCTTTTTTCAAAAGAAATACGATTCCTTTCCAGAAAAACCAGATCTGTCTGATGCTGGTAAGGATCAGCTGATTACGATGAAGCAGAACTTCCGCAGCCGCAGCGAAGTGCTCTCGCCGATCAATTTCATCTTCGATCAGGTCATGGTTCGCTCTGCCATGCAGATTGACTACGATGAAAAAGAGCCGTCTTTATCCGGGGCTGCCGTATGAGAAGCACGCACGCACACTAACCGGTGCTGCGGAGGTAGCAGTCATCTGCAGAGGAGAAGACGTTTCTTCCGATGCGGCTTTTCATGAAGTGGCGAAAGACGATGCTGATACCGACGAGCTTACAGGTTTTGAAATCGAAGCACAATATATCGCAAACCGCATATTAGCGCTTATCGCTTCGGAGCATGTTGTCTTTGATAAGGACAGGGGCGCGTATCGTCCCCTCGCCTATCGCGACATCGCTGTTCTTCTCCGCGCGGTTGCGGGAAAGGCAAATATCCTGCTTGAAGTTTTTGCAGACAGAATGGCATTCCCGCATATGCGGAGATTAGCGGCGGCTACTTCGAGACGAGTGAGATCCGCGTGATTCTGTCGCTCCTAAGCCTGCTCGATAACGCAAGGCAGGATATTCCGCTTGCTGCCATCATGCTTTCACCCATCGGCGGCTTTACGGCAGAGGATTTAGCGCGTCTGCGCATTCTCTCGCCGGAAGATACGCTTTACGATGCACTGGTCGTGCACTATGAGGGGAGGATGAATGTGTGCAGGAACTGATGCATCGCACGGCGCGCTTTCTTGCACGGCTTTCCAAGTGGCGCAGCTACGCCGCATCGCACAGTGTACCGGAAATCATCTGGCAGCTTTATCGCGATACCGGCTATTATGAATACGTCGGCGGTCTTCGCGGCGGTGTCTTGCGACAGGCAAATCTTCGCATGCTCGCTGAACGTGCAGAAGACTATGAGGCAACAAATTATCGTGGACTCTTTCGTTTTCTGCGCTATATCGAAAACCTGCAGAAGCGTGAGACAGATCTTTCGACAGCGCGTACGCTTGGTGCGAGTGAGAATGTCGTCCGCATCATGACAATTCATAAGAGCAAGGGGCTTGAGTTTCCCGTCGTTATTCTTTCCGATATGGGAAAGAAGTTTAACCTTTCCGATGCCAAGGGCAATTTTCTGATGCATAAAGCATTAGGTATCGCGCCGAAGCTTGTCGAGCGCAGCACAGCAGGCAGACAGATCTATCGGACGCTCTCTTGGCAGGCGGTCAGCCATGCGATTCAAGCTGATGCTAAGGCAGAGGAGATGCGCGTTCTCTATGTCGCCATGACGCGTGCCCGCGAAAAACTGATTCTCACGGGAATGGTTGGGCAAAGGCAATATCAAAGTCTTATCTCACGCCTTAAAAAGGCGGCGGATGCTGAGAAGCCGAGCTTTTCAGACCGTGCTATTCGCTCGGCAAACAGCTATTTCGATTGGGTATTGCCTGCGATTCTTCGCCATAAGGATGGCAAGGTACTGCGCGAGCTTGCGGATGTCTCGTCCTTTCATGACTGTACCTATCTTGCCGAAGATTCTTCCTTTTCGATTTCCGTACTCTCTGCGTCTGCAATTTCTTCGGGGCAGCTGGAAGAGAAGGAGGAAAGTGCGCTCTTTTCTGCGATTCGCTGTCATGAGCCGCTTGCCGCAACGGCGTGGAAAGAAAAAGTCGAGGCTTGTCTTGGCTTTTCCTATGATATGCACGGTCTTTTCAATGTTCCGACAAAACTCAGCGTCACGGAGATTAAGAAACGTATGAACGCTATTGCGCATGAAGATGTCCCTATGCCTGAGCGCTCTTTGGTGGAAAAAAGCACGGCATTTGAACGCCCGCATTTTCTGCAAGAAAAGACGGAGCTTTCGTCTATGGAATTCGGCACACTCGCCCACACCATTTTGCAGTATTTAGACCTTGCGGGCGACTTGTCGCGAGACGGTCTTAAGATGCAGCTTTCCAGCATGGCGGCGGCACATTTAGTGGAAGGAAGTCTTCTGACAGATGTGCGGAGAGAGTGCCTGCTTGACGATTTGATGAAAGTTTGTTTCTTCGAAAATCGGAAGGCGCATGCAGTCCTCTAGGAAGCTTTTACCGCGAACTTCCCTTCAGCCGCATGATGCCGGCCAAGCGCTTTTTCCCGCTTGTTGAAGGAGACGAGAAAGTTTTTGTCCAAGGAATCATTGATGTTCTCTTTAAAGACGAAGATGGGCATCTCGTCTTACTCGACTATAAAACGGATCGTGATACATGTGCTTCTCGTGCTGCCGCGCGGTATAAGGTGCAAATTGATGTCTCACAGCGAAGCTATCGAAGCAATCCTAGGAGAGCATGTTGAAGAAAAAAATATCTCTATCTTCTTCATGACGGCACGCTTGTCGATATGGAATAAGCCATGGCGTTTTTGGAAGAAAAATTGCCATAAGGGATTTGGCAGCGGGACAGAGAGGTTTTTTTCACCATAGAGGCACTCTTTCTTTGCGTATGGATTGTTCTCAGTGCGGTCGGCGTACTCATGCTTTACCGTGCGGCTGATGCCGAACTGCAGGCATCGGAGCAAATGGAAGCAATCTTTTTGGCACAAGATGAGATCGCACGTCTTGAAAACGAGGGACTGTCTGTAGTAGGTACTAGGGATATGACACAAAACCGTACGACCTTTCATGTAACAAGCCGATGGGAGTCTGTCGATGAGCGCAGGGAGGCTGTCATTAAAGTCTCGTGGGATGCGCGGGGAAACAATCATGAAATCGAACTGCGGCGGGAGTTGGTCACGCATGAAAAAGGGACGTGAAGGCGAGCAGGGCATCCTTTTGCTTGACCTTGCGATTTCGCTTCCCGCCATTATCTTTCTGATGGGAACGATCGCCTTTGTTTCGGTCTTTACTGTCCGTGAAGGCTATCGGATCTATGCAGAGGCAGAACTTCGCCAAGAGGTGCAGGACGTCATGATGCGCATCACAGGCGATGCAGCTGAAGCTTATAAGGTGCAGAAGGTATATATGAGCCGTGGTGTCGGCATCAAGATATGGAAGCGTCCCATTCGTTTGGAAACACCATCGGTGTCTAAGGAAAAAGATAAAAGGGGAGATGTTCTCTATTTCACGCATGAAGTTGGTTCCTTGACAAAGATATGCTATGGAGATCCGCATCAGCCGATTACAGGGAATAGTTCATTTGCCCGGGTGCAGATCGTCGCTTTTGATGTCGAAGATTATCCCGCGGAGAAGAAGCATGTCGTAACGATCAAGGCAAGAAATCCAGCTTCGAAAGTGACGTATACACTGACAAGGGTGATCTATGTGCCGAAAGAAGGAGAGTTCTCTCGTGATGCAATGGGTGCCGCAAAACCTGCAAACGCTAAAACAATTGCCAGCGCAAGGTGAACGATGTTTGTCTCTTCTGGATATGAAGCGGTCGGAAGCCGGAATGATTTCGCTTTGGGCGATAGCTGTTGCCCTTTTCACACTTGCCATCGGCAGTGCTCTCTTTGCTTATATGGCAAATGAACGCAAGATGAGTGAAGAATATCTTGTGGAAACTCGGCTGCGCCTGGCGGCAGAAAGTGCTGTCGAGCACACGGCGCATAGGTTTGAAGAGCATCCGGAACTTGTGAAGAAAGACAGTGCAGCGCAAAAAAATGGTGAGTACAGTGTCAAGTGAACAGCAAAGCTAGATTTAGCAAGGCTTCTTGCACCTAGCTTTTATCATTTGCCTACGTTTTGCCTACAAAATGCTTTGTCTACAGGATTTTATCCACAAGGTTTGCGGTCTCTCTTTTCATAGCTTCAGTATCATGGGTATATAGATCTTGGGTGATGGTAGCGCTGGCATGCCCTAGACGGGCGGCTACGTCAACGGGTTTTGCACCGGCTTCTATTAGGCGGGTAGCGTGGGTATGGCGCAGGCTGTGGTGATTGGTATTATGCTTTTGCAGGGCACGCATGTAGGCGGATCGGCTGACGGGGGCGCCATACTTGCCGGTTGCTACAAGTTCCCGGCGGATACCGCCTGCAGGGGGTGGATCGGTGATGGGCAGGAGCCTGACAGCGCCCTCGACCTCGTAGACGGCATGATACTTTCTGCCGTCTTTTATCCGTTCTTCGTTCTGGTACTTTTCGCCATGCGTGCAGGGCGGTGATGGCTTTTGCGCGCAGGATTTCCCGAATACTGGTGGCTGTCTTGGGCGCACTGAAGTAGCAGGCCTTGTTTCCTTGATGCAGCTGACGGCGGATGAAGATAGCACCGCGCACTAGGTCAACGTCTTGCCATGTCAGCCCCAAGGCTTCACCGATGCGCAGTCCGGCATAGATGCCGAGAATAAGCGGTATATGGAATCGGTGCGATACGGGGTAGTCGGTGAGCAGGGTTTGAATTTCTGCTGAGGTTAGGACGCGGCGCTTTATCTTTTGGGGTGGCGTCCATCTTGGGCAGTTTGACATAGCGGCAAGGGTTATCGGAAATGATCTCGGAGGGATAGACGGCGTAGTGTAGGAGCGTGGAGAGAATGCGAGCGGTGAGGGTGACGGTACTTTTTTTTAGGTCGGTTTCAGCTAGAGCGCGATAGAGGGCGTCGATATGGCGCGGGCGGATGTCCTGCAGGTACATTGCGCCCAGGTGCGGCGCATATGGTTTTGGTAGTATTGGTGGTAGGTTTTCATGGTGCTGGGACGCAGGGACTTCTTGACGACATTAGCAAACCACGAGCGAAAGAAGTCGTTTAGCGTGACACGCTCGGAGGTGATGCCGATGTTGCCGTGTTTCCAGTCAACAAAGGCGGTCATACCAGCTTCATAGGCAGCTTCTTTGGTAGGAAAGCCGCCTTTTTCTTTCATGCGGCGCGGGCTTTTTTGGATGTCGAAACTATAAGAATAGGTATTCCCGCGCTTTCTGACACGGACTTTAGCCATGGGGACACCCCCTTTCTTTAGCTCCAGTCGACGCTACCATGTGGGACGGTTTCGCCGCGCTGAAGTTCTTCCATGGCGATTTTTATGCATGTGCAGTCGTCTTTTGTTGCGTATTCGTCTCGTTCCTCAGGGACAAGCGCCTGATGATTTCTAATCGCTTGTTTGACGCGTTGTTTGCTTGGTTTATCCATGGCTTTGATTGCTTTTCGGCGGCTTTTACCTTTCACCTTTTTTCTAATCATCAGTTGACTTTTTCGAGCAAAGCCTCCTGTAACACTTTTTGAGAGATTAATTCCCTTGGAAAGGGCGCGTTCGTTTAGCCATTCAGGGATCGTCAAGGTTTTCTTAATGGAGCGTGTGTTCTTCGCAAGATCAATCTGAACACGAATGAGTGAAGGATAGTCGCTTTTTGTGATAGCAAGCTGATTCATCGGTGTGGGTTTTGGGAGTGTGTCCCCGCGTTCAAGGGATTCAACCAGTTCACATTCTAAGGCTTCGCCTGCCTCGGCGAGTAGATCACTGACAGAATCGCTGAATGTCTGACAGCCCGGCAAGTCGGGGAACTCCGCCCATACGCCGTCTACGTCTTCATGAATGATGGCGGGATATACGTACAACATGGCACTGCCTCCTATCTTTAGATATGGAAACGGGACTTATTTTTAGTCCCGTCCTTTTTAGTATCGAATTTAGAAGACCCCTAGGAACATCTTTACCGTGGACTGGGATGATTTCCGACCGGTTCCCTTTTCGCAGTTTATGATGACTGCCTTTTACATGGACTTCTTGCCAACCGTTTTTTAACAGAAGGTGCAGTAAGTCTTTATCACGCATGGATTCTACCCCCTCGCTGACTGGTATTTCTTAGGCAGGTATTTTCCCTATGGCAGAGCGCGGCCGAAACCCTAGAGCCAAGAAGTCAATAACGGCGCGGTATTGCTGGTGTCCTCCGGCAGGTATTTTTCTATGACGGTACTTGTGAAGGGCTGCCAGGGCGGGGCTTTAGGGCTTGTAGCGAACTTCTACGACTTTACCTAAAATCTGGATGGGCAGGTCTTTAATTTCTTGGTTGGAGTAGAAATGCGGCTCGTATACGGTGGTATTGGTAGCAACAAGGGTTCTACCCCCTCGCTGACTGGTATTTCCTAGGCGTGAATTTTTCTTGGCTATCCGCCTGGAGAGGGTCATCGCTTGTTTTAGCGAGGCTTTCAATAGTTCTCTATCTTCTTCGTCGTCATCATCGCCGCTATTTGACGCCGTATTATCAAGGGCTTTTAATAGGCTCTCTAGATCGGCGGCTATTTGTTTTTCATCTTTTTGTATTAAGGAAGGAGGTAAAGACGTACCGACGGCAGATTGATTTACCGTCACAGGTTGATTTTTGTCTCAGACTGTTCATTAAAGGTATCAACACTCATATGCATAGCACTAGCTAGTTTTATAAACGTCTCCAAGGTAGGAGATATAGCCCTCCCCGAAGATGGATTAATACCCTTTTCTAGAAAAGCTATATAGCTTTTACTGAGACCGCTAAGGTCGGCAAACGCCTGCATTGATAGGCCATGATCTTTTCTGTATGATTTTATTTTTGTCCGAGCGTCATGATTATCGCCTCCTTACTTTGTCAAATTTATTTTACATCATCTTAAAGAAAATTGTCTAGTACTCTTGACAAGATTCTTTTTTAATTAGTATACTAAACGCAAGAAGAAAGGATGGTGCAAATGCAGTATATCGTAAAGAAAATTCGATTACAAAAAGGGTTTTTCATGACAAGTACTAAGTAAAAAGCGCGGGTTTCTAGACAGACTATATCGAATCTTGAATCTGGGAAACCCGTCAATACAACAACTGCTACACTTGTACGCCTCGCCGATGCTCTAGGGTGTGAGGTGTCTGATTTTTTTACTGTATAAAATTTAGTATACTAAACAAAAAGGAGGAAAAGATGAAAGTGATCACCATAGCGAATCAGTCCAAGGCTGTGATGCGCGGCAAGGTGGCTGAGGATTTCAAAAGGCGTCAGGCGCTCTTGCAGAAACAGCGGCGATTGACGGCGGACGAAGAAAGGAAATCGGGCAATTCGGAATTGTGTCCGGTGCAGAGAGAGAGGAAAGAGAAGATGCGTGAGATACAGATTTTTGAAAATGCAGAGTTCGGGAAGATTCGGACAATCGTTATTGACAACGAGCCGTGGTTTGTTGGGAAAGATGTTGCGACGGCGTTAGGGTATACGGATACTGACAAGGCTATCCGTAAACATGTTGACGTGGAAGATAGGACAAAAGGCATGCCCCGCCAAAACGGCGGGTCATCTCGGGAAAGCTTCACTAGCGGAGAGGATAGGACTAAAGGCATGGAGGAACGAAACGTTACCCCATCCATCAAGGACAGTCTCGGGCGTGAGCAATACCCCGTTTACATCAACGAATCTGGTGTTTATGCGCTGGTGTTTGGCTCGAAGTTACCGACGGCTAGGGCATTCAAACGTTGGGTGACACATGAGGTATTACCCGCGATCCGCAAGACGGGCAGTTATCACGCCTCCGGCAGCTATATGATTGATGACCCGATTGAACGGGCGAGGGCTTGGATTCGGGAGCAGGAGGAACGCAAAGCAGTTAGCGGCGGCGAATGCCGCGATGCGCCCGAAAGCGCTCTTTGCGGATGCGGTAAGCGCTTCTGAAACATCAATTCTCATCGGCGGGCTGGCGAAGTTGATCAAGCAAAACAGGGGTAGACATCGGGCAGAAACGGTTGTTCGACTGGCTGAGGGAGCACGGCTTTTGATTAAGAACGGTACGGACAAGAATATGCCGACACAACGTGCGATGGAGCGCGGGCTTTTTCGAGGTGAAGGAAGGAGCTTCGTTGATGGCAACAGGGGTGAATCGGATTACACGCACGACGAAGGTGACGGGGAAAGGGCAAATCTACTTTGTGAATCGGTTTTTGAAAGCGGTTGAGGTGAAACTGTGACAGTCAACACGGATTTGCTGAAAGCGAAACTAAAGTATCACCGACATACATATCAAGCAGCTGCAGGCGCCATCGGTATGAATCGAGATACATTTGCTCGGCATATTGGCAGCGGCGTGTTCACCATTGCACAGGTACAAGGGTTGATGCAGTTCATCCCGCTATCAACGGAAGAGATGCTTGAAGTATTTTTTTCTCAAACAAAAAGTAGGATGCTCCAACATCCTACTTACAAGAAAGCGGCTATTCAATTACTTCTTTTTATGAGAGGGGCGTTGTGCTAGTGCGCTACCTGCGGTTGTTTTTGATGCTTTTGATGTGCGACCATCACGGAGCACCTTTGCGGCAACACGCGCAACACGCGCCGAAGTAACCTTAGAGGCATTACTTTTCCGCGTATACTCACCTCCTTGTTTACGCTCGAATTATACTATACGCCCTCTATAGAGCAATATATTTAAAGTCTACCATAAAAAATTTAGGTAGTCAAATATTTTTTATTCAATGCGTTGCATTATCGTCAGGAGGTAAAACAATGGATTTTCCAACTTTTATGCGTAAGGCGCGTGGTGATATGAGCCTGTATCGACTGGCTAAGCTTACAGGGATTTCGGCGACGCAGCTCACGAATTATGAAAAGGGAAAGAGTGAGCCAACCTTAAAGAAAGCGGCTTCGATTTGTCACGCGTTGCGGGTGGTATTCGTGATAGGGGAGTAAAAGAAGAGAGGAGAAAGGCAAATGAAAGAGCTAACGAAGGAAGAAATCACGTCGCTGGCGGATGCTTTACAGCACGGGGTATTGGCGGTGCAGCGAAAGCAGGCGGCGCGGATGCTCGGGGTGTCGCTGAGCATTTTTGACCGGCTGGATATTCCCTTTATCTATTATCTGGATCGCCTATCACTGAAACGGTGGCGGGTATCGGATTTGAAAGCGTTTGTAGACGAACAGGCGGTAGGGCGAAGGAGGGATGTGAAGGCATGCCCCGTCGAAACGGCGGGTCATCGGAAGAGGATAGTTGACATACTCCCCACGGCTGAAAGCACACGGGATTCTCCCGCTGATTGAAACGCCGCTGGTGATGGATGGCACGGGGTCGGTACAGCTGAGCGAGTAAGGGGGGGTGAAGGGATGGCGAAACGGGATGAGCCGCTGTATTGCGTTATATGCGGGGCTCAGATTCGCTGGGCACCGCGGAAGATGTATTGCGATGCATGCCGGGCGGAACATATGCGCAGGTATCAGCGTGCTTATCGTCAGGTACCGGCGCACCGTTCGCGCAGACGCGCTTACATGCGTGCCTATTACCGAGAATATTATCGAAAGTATATTCAAAAGGAGAAAGAAAAAATGAAAAAGAGGATTGGCAAGCGCCATTTGAATAAGAAGATTCGCCGGGCGCTGGAGATTATCGCAGATGTGTTGGGTGTCGTTGCCTTTTTGGGCACTGGTGTACATCCCTAATCATCGTGTACGGCTGAGGAGGGACAATGATACTCAGGGAGGGCAGGCGCCCGCTTTACGGGTCGCTTGCGTTCGGTCTGGCAGGGGCTACGGGGTTCCTGCTGAGGGTATGGTGGGGCTTTTACTAGCTAGATAGGAGGAGAAAGATGAATCGAGAAGAGGCATTAGCAATTGTCAAGGCACGTGTGGAACTGTTTACCGATGCAGACAGGCGCGGGCGCTAACGGAAGACGCGATGCGTTATGCGCCGACACTGGCAGAGATTATGGAGGGGCCGCATGGACAGCAAGACTTTACCAAAAGGATGTAACCCCGGCAAGGGCTGTTTTAATTGCCCCTATCCAGATTGCATTAATCCGGATGGTTTCCGGCTGTCCGAAGAAGAAAAGGTGATGTTGGAATGTGGATCGCCAATACCCAGGGCAATACAACGTAAACGTGAATATAAACGAGCATATTACAGGCAACATCGCCAAGAGATATGTGAACGCACCCAAGCGTATTACCAAAAACACCGCCAAAAAATTCTAGGATATCAGCGAGCGTATTACCAACAACATCGTCAAGAGATACGTGAATACAAACGAGCGTATTACCAAAAACATCGCCAAGAGATACGTGAATACAAACGAGCGTATTACCAAAAACATCGCCAAGAGATTCTAGCAGCCCGGCAAAAGCGCCGGCAAGAGATTCTGGACGAATAGGAAAAAGCCTCACGGATGGAGGGGCTGCATGGCTATGAACACACTACCGAAAGGATGCCATCCCGGCAAAGGGTGCTTTAATTGTCCCTATAAGGACTGTATCAACCCAAGTTTAAGCCGCACGAGGGAAGAGACAGCAATGAGCAGGTGCGGCCGGCTGTATACTTCTTCCCCCATGCCTCCCATGAGAGGGGCGCTTGCACCAAAGCCGCGCCATATCCATATGGAACTAATGCATTGCCAAATGTGCGGCGCCCTGATGCGCGGGAAACGCACACGGCGCTTCTGTGATGCCTGCCAGCGAAAGCGAAAGCTGGCGTATATGATCACGTACAACAGGGAGCAAAAGGAGGCAAAGAAAAAGCCCGTGCCTGAAAAGCACGGGTGAAGGGTGGAGAAAGCCCCCTTTACGCTACAGCAGCGCAAGGGGGGCAAGATGAAAGAGTTACCAAAGTTGTCCGAATGGATGCACAAACAATTGGCTACTATAAGTATAGCACAAGACGGTGAAAAAAGAAAGGGAGAAAAAGATGAAGGTACCAAAACGTTTACCGAAAAGCTTTGCTGAGGCTTTGGCGACCGCGAAGAGGCGGGGAGAAGTGGTTTTAGAAGTTAAGATGATGCGGCACTATGCCGGGGCTTTGTTTGAGGCAGCCGCGGCAAGTCATTACGGCTTCACCACGATGGCATGCAGGCTCTACATTGATATCAACGGGATCATTCGCGAGGAGACGAATATACACGAACGAAAGTGGGACGTGATAGAAAAGGGGCTTGCGGTACGAGATGCACAGGTTCGGGCATGGGGAATGCCGGGGCACGATGCAGACTGGCTGAAAGGAGCAGAAAATGAAAGCGCGGCTGTTTGAATTGGCGGATGCCTATAACCGTTTGTTTGATTTGGCACTGGACGAAAACGTTGACCTTGCCGCCGTGGAGGAAGGCTTACAGGCGGTAGAAGGGGCGATGGAGGAGAAAGTAAAGAACTGTATCGGGCTTCTTCGGGAGCTTGAGGCGCGGCGGGCGGCGTTCCGTCATGAGGCGGAGCGGCTGACTAAAGCAGGCGCGCTTCCTGGACAACCGTATCAAGGGGATTCAAGGGATGTGCGTACAGGCGCTGGATGCCGCCGGCAAACGGAAGGTGATAACGGATTACGGGACGATGCGCGTACAGAACAACCCGCCGGCGCTCTCGTATGACGAAGGGGCGCTTGGCGCGGAATGGTTTGACGAGATACCCGCACGGCGGGCGGTAGCAAAGGAACGCTTGAAAGCGGCACTGAAAGCAGGCGAGCAGGTACCGGGGGCGCAGCTTGTGCAGGGGCGCGGGCTTCGGATCCAATAGGAGGCAATCATGAAGAAAGATAGCCTGTATGCGGCACTGGCGGCGGTACAAGGGGCGCTGAAGTGCACGAAGGGACAGTACAACAGCTTCGGCGAGTTCAAGTACCGCAGTGCAGAAGACATCTTGGAGGCTGTCAAGCCGTTACTGACAAAGTATGGTCTGTATTTGCGGCTCTCGGACGAGGTTCTTCTAGTCGGCGATCGGTACTACATCCAAGCGACGGCAACGGCGATCGAGACAGCAACGGGGGCGCAGGAGAGCGCCTCGGCGCTTGCCCGGGAGCCGGAGGAGAAGAAGAAGTTAGGCGCGTCGCAGGTCACGGGGATGGCGTCATCGTATGCACGCAAGTACGCGCTTGGCGGGCTCTTCGGGATTGACGATGCCAAGGATGCAGACGCTTATCCGGCAGAGGAGCCGCCGGATTATATTGGGCTGCTAAAACGCGAGGTTTCGCGTCTGGGGCTTTCTTGGGCGGAAGTTAAGGCAGAGGTTCAGGGAAGGTTTGAAAAGACGAGCCTGAAGGAACTGACGCCGCTGGAGTGGACGCGGCTGATTGAGATCTATCAGGAAAGGAAGAACGAATATGTTTAAGAAACCAGCAGGATATGACGAGACCACGGCGCGGGCGGAAACGACACCGCGGCTTCCAGCAGGCGGGTATATCTGTGAGGTGATAGCGGCAGAGGTGCGCAAGTCAAGGCGCGGCGCTGAAATGCTGGTGCTCTCGGTGGATGTGGCAAGCGGCCGCTGTGCAGGGCATTTCAAGCGGCGCAAGTCGGCGTTTCAGCTGGACTTCTGGCCGGGCAATGCAAAGATCTATCAGGTGTTGGAAGGGCGGAGCATTGCGATGTTCAAACGGCTGGTGGAAGACTTTGAGGCAAGCAATCCGGGCTGGCAACTGACCTGGGACGCAAGCGGGGCATTTGACGAACAGAAATTTGTCGGGCTGACGCTTGGGTGCTTGTTCCGTGAAGAGGAGTACGAGCGCGGGGATGGCTCCGTCGGTACTGCAGTCAGGATTTGCGGAACGCGCCCGGCGGCAGAGGTGGAAGACGCCCCGGTACCGCCGAAGAAGGAGCTTCCCGGCAAGCGGCAGGCATACGATCCGAACGAAGAGATCCCGTTCTGATGCTGGCTAGGCGGAGGTTCTCTCGGAGGAGAAAAGGCTCACGCTCTTTCTCCCTTGCGAGAGCACAAGGAGGAAGTCCGGCGGGCGGGGCGGTATGTCTGGGTGGACGTTCCAGACCCGCGGCTCATCAGTCGGGAGCAAAGAAAAGAAAGCGCATGTGCTGATTGGCTGTATTGCGGACTGGTACGGGGCGACGCCGCCGGAGATGATGAAGGTGTTACTGAAGGAGATCTTCTGCTATGAGGCACGGGATGCCGCTTTCTTGGCGGAAGGGTTTTCTTTGGCGACCTGCTCCGTGGAGGAGGCACGCCTATTCATCTCATGGCTTCTGGATTTTTGTCTGCTGCATGATGTGCCGGCGGGGGTGCCGCTGTCGGAACTGGCGGAGGACATCCCGCGGTATGTGTATGCTTGCCTGCTTCATCATCGGTGCGCACTGTGCGGCAAACGGTGCGAGCTTCATCATGTGGACAGTGTCGGGGCGCATGGCGGCAACCGGCGCCGGATGAATCATCTCGGGCTTCGGGTATTGCCGCTTTGCCGCCGCCATCATCACGAGATGCATAGGACGGGCAAGGAAACGTTTTTGAAGAAGTATTTTTTAGAGCCGGTACGCGTGGACGAGCGAATCGGGCGGTCATATCACTTGAAGATCTCTTGAAAGGAGCGGGGGAAAGATGTTTACGACACGGTTTTCGCCGGAGCTTGCCAAGGAATACGGCATGTCGGAATCGGTACTGTTCTTACATCTTGCTTATTGGGTACAAACAAACGAGGCAAGCGGGCAGAACGTGCATGGAGGTGTTGCATGGACGTTTAATACCGTGCATGCTTTCGCGGCTCTTTTCCCCTGTTGGAGTGAACGAACGATACAGAAAGCCTTAGTTAATTTAGAGAGAGTTGGGCTGATCCAGTCTGCAAGGTTAAGCAGTAATAAAAGAGACCGGACAAAGTGGTACACGCTGACGGAAAAGGGGCGGAATATCTCCGGCATTTTCAAACGCAAAAAAGAACACTTGCAAGACGCAAAAATTGCGTCATCCAATACGCAAAAATTGCGCGATGCAACACGCAAAAAGCGACTTCCTTCTATATATACAAAGATAACAGTACAAAGAGAACAACAAAGAGTATCGCGCGTAAAAGCCCCTCTTGTTCCCCTCAACTCTCTGAGGCTATGCATGACTTTGAAGAGATGCGCAGGAAGATGAGAAGGCCGCTGACGGAAAAGGCAAAGGAGATGATCTTAAAGAAACTGGCAAAAGCTAGCCGGCGGGGATGAAGAGAAGGAGATTGCCATCTTACAGCAATCCATCATGAACGGCTGGCAGGGCGTCTTCCCTCTACACGAAGACGATAATCGGTATGGCAGGGAAAAGAGTGTCAAGGATTTAGCAGATGAGGCAGTGGAGAAGTTAAGAAAGGCAGGGATGCTCGATGACGAACGCGGAGAAAGTGAAGGTTACCAGAATCCTTTCGGCGTATTTGAAAATGTATCCGAACACGAAAGCAGACAGTGACACGATTGTTCTTTATGTCCATGCACTCGATGCTTTCCGTCCCTCTCAAATCGCGGCAGCGATGGACTATTTAGCGCATGACGCGTGAAGTTTTACCCTTGCCCGGCAGAGATCATCGAGGCGATAGAAAAGCTGGATGAACGGGTGCGCGGTACAGATGGCAGAGCTTGGGGCGATGCTTGGGAGGAGGTCGCGACAGTACATCCGAAAGGTGGGGGCCGATGAATTCACGGGCAAAAAGCGACGTGGCAGTGGCAAAATCCAGATGCAGAGGCGGCGGCAAGGCGTCTCGGATGGCAGGATTTGTATTATCTGGAGACGGAGCATGTCGGCACAGCAAGAGCACAGTTCCGGCAGATTTATGAGGCGGTACGGCGTGAACAAAAGGAGAAAAGAGCGACAGAACGCACGCTGAAACGGTTTAGCTGGGATGTGAAGAAGTTATTTGCGGATACAGCAACGTGGCTAAGTCTTCTGGAAAAGGACGAGTGAGCTAAGGGGGCGGCTATCGCCCTCTAAGGCTTGGGACACGGAGTTTCACTAAGATAAACTAATGCAATTAAGGAGAAGAGGATCATGCAGGGAAAGAGAAAGAGCAGAGCGGCGCACTATCAGCATGTGAGCAGTAAGCGGGCGGTGCAGATGGCGTTTATGCGAAAGAACGTTGAGGCGCAGGCGGTGAAGGTGAACGCGGCTGAGAATATTTATCTGGTGCTGTTTGCCGCAGTACATCGGGCGCACGGATTCGGAAAGGCACGCCTCATGCGGCTGTTCGGCCGGATGTATGAGATTGAGGCGGGGCTTACGGCAGGCGATTACAGCGTCGCGGACATCAACGAGGCGCTGGAGGCTGAGACGGGCATGGGCTTTGCGCGGGCGGATGTGCGCCGCGAGATGCAGCAAAAGACGCGGGATATGCAGCTTTCCTACAGCGTGGTGGATGAGCTGTCCAGCGCGTATCTGGCAGCGATGCGGGATGTGTTCGGGTTCGGCGGCAGGCGTCTTGTAGCGCTGTACCGTGGCGGCGGATATCGCGGGGGACATCACGGCGAAGAAGGTGACGTTTGACGACCTTCGGGCGGAACTGGCAAGGGTTGGCTTGCGTCTGGTACCCCGCAGGGAACGCCCACAGGAAATAGAGGCAGTGGTGATCTGAGCATAGAGAAAGGCTCTAGAATCGCTTGTGAGCGACGAAAATATCCAAGACGATAAATCATATGCAAAAGACATAAAAACGGCAGGGAGAGGCACTACGGGCGAATAAAGAGCACTTCCTGCTGCTTGGTAAGGCGGATATGTGGAGGTGAGGGAAGAAATGCCTTTGGCGATGGATAGCGAGATGCTAAAACTCTTTCGCAGAGTAAAGGAGATGGGGGCATGTATGGCTATAATACGGCGCACTATCGGGATCCGACGGCATGGCGGGCAATAAAACGACTAGAACGGTGGCAAAAGAAAAAGGCTCTAGAATCGCTTGTGAGCGGCGCAAATGTTCAAGACGATAAATCATATGCAAAAGATACAAAAATGGCAGGAAGGGGCATTTACGGGCGAATAAGGGGCAAGGATGGGGGGCTTGATAACATGGGAAAGATGAGCCGGGAGAAAGGCAAGCGTGGAGAACGGGCGTTTCTTGCACTTTGCCGGGCGGAAGGGTACGCGGTACATCGCGACGCACAATACCGAGGAAACACAGGGGCGGCAGGGGATGTGGAAGGACTTCCGGGGGTACATGTGGAGGTTAAGAATGTGGAGCAGCTGAATGTTTTGGGACGCGATGGCGCAGTCTCGGCGGGATGCGACGGCGGAGGCGGCGGGCAAGATACCGATTGTGGCGCATACGAAGAATCATTGTGGATGGCTGGTCACGATGGCGGCGGAGGATTTTTCCGGCTGTATCGGGAGTGGGTCGCCGGAGCGAGGGAGGGCTTGCGATGCTGAAGGAGATCAGGGCTGTACGGTGAGATAGACAAGGTGAAGATTGCGGTGGAACGGTCGCGGGTCGCATGAGCCGCCCGAAGGAGTATTACGTGGCGTTCAGCGGGGAAAGGACAGTTGTGTTGTGCTGGATCTATGCCGGCGGGCGGGGGTAAAGCACGATGCACACTACAACGTGACGACGGTTGACCCGCCGGAGTTGGTGCAGTTCATCCGCAAGGAATACCCGGAGGCATGGGCGGCGCGGAATAAGCCGGCGCTGACGATGTGGGAGTTGATTCCGAAAAAGCGCATGCCGCCATCACGTCTGGCGCGCTATTGCTGTCAGTATTTCAAAGAGGACGGCGGAAAGAATCGTTTTTGTCATAACGGGGATTCGGCATGCGGAATCCGTGAGGCGAGCAAAACGCCAACTTGTTGAGACATGCAAGAAGCCAGGCGGAAAACAGTACATTCATCCGATCATTGACTGGTCAACGGCGGAGGTTTGGGAGTATATCCGCACCTATCACGTCCCTTATTGCAGGCTTTATGACGAGGGGAAAACGCGTATCGGCTGCATTATGTGCCCGTACCAAAACCAAGCGGCTATGCGGCGCGACGCCAAGCGGTGGCCGCAGTACGCCAAAGCCTATGAAAAAGCCTTTCAGCGGATGGTGGACAAGCGGCGGGCGGACGGCTACCCGGTCAATAATGCATGGGAGACGGGCGCGGATGTGATGCGCTGGTGGCTCGGGCAAGGGAAACGGAGCGAGGCGGACGGGCAGATCTCTTTGTTCGGCTTGCGGCTGGATGAGACGGATACATGACGCTGGGTCGGCGATTCGCCGGGGCAGGTAGGGGGGGTTAAGCGGCTGAAAATTCAGTGCTGATACGAGTACGCCAAGGCTTACGAAAAAGTCTTTCTTGGTGGAATTTTTGCGGAAAGATGAGGTGAATCGTGGAATACAATTTGAAAACAGTTCGAGAGAAGTTTCGAGAAAACGGTATCTTCTACACAGATAGAAAATTAGCTGAATATATGCGTTCCTTTCTTCCGAAAGAGGTTGACGAGGTTTACGATCCTACCTGCGGACATGGTGGACTTTTGAAAATATTCGCGGATGATGTCCGAAAGTACGGGCAAGATAACAATCCGGAAGCGGTAGAGGCAGCGCGGAAAATCCCAAATAGTGAGATTTATTGCGGGGACACCTTAACAAAGCCCGCCTTTATGGGGAAGAAATTCCCCGCTATCCTTGCCAACCCGCCATACTCGTTGAAGTGGGAACCGGATCTATTAACAAACGATGTACGTTTTTCAAGACGTTCCCTGTTTGCCAACACGAAACCGCGCCGACTTCGCCTTTCTGCTGCATATACTTTACTATCTGGCAGACGATGGCGTAGCTGTCGTAATGAGCGCTACTGGTGTAGGGTATCGTGGGCAGCGGGAGGCAAAGCTCAGGAAGTGGTTCATCGAGAACAATTATATTGAAATGGTGGTGGCTATCCCAGGCGGACAGTTTGTAGATACGAGTATCCCAACATTGTTGATGGTTCTCCGAAAGAATAAGGATAGTACAGATATACATTTTCTAAACAAAGAGAAGACCCTTGAATATATAGCAACCCTTGACGAGGTTAGGGCAGAATGGTTTCTGCCTGACGCCCTAGCCTATACGCGCACAAAGAAGAACAACGATTGGAAATAGACCCTGTTGCAGTTGAACAAGAGGCAAGGCGGCGCATGTGTAACGCCTCACGTCTCTCGCTTGAAACCTCGTGCCTGATACAGGATCATCTAGATGGGGGCAATATCGCCGGGTATCTTGACGCCTTGCAAGAGGTGATTGATGAGTACCGCGCAAGGAGATAAAGGCGGAACGTCAAAAGCGGCGGAGGGGAAAGAAAGGAGGCTTTTCGGTGAAGGGGAAGTATTTAGGGCTTTGGCTTTAAGCCGGAAGAACTGGAATATCACTTCTATGTCATGATTCCGGCAGGGCGGAAGGCGAGCGAAATTATTTCTGTGTATGAACGCTATCATTGGGATTCGGACGGAACGCAGGAAATCCGATGTGAGCAGGATAGTCTAAAAGTGCAGATGCCGCGCAGTAAGTGGCGCCTCATGGCAGATACCGTTAAGAATGAGTTCAATAGCCGCCTGGAAAGCAAAGCAGGATTCCTGTAGGGAAAGTTCTCAAGCGGCGGCGTTCCACTTGAAAAACTATTAGGCAAGGAATTGATGGTTCTTCTATGGGCGGTCGAGGAAAACGCGCCATCTGGTATATCGACAGCACTGAGAAATTGGCTGGAGCTGCTGCCGGAAGAGCGGTGGTGGCTGTATACAATAACAAATGCCGCCTCGGGTGGCATGAAAGATGTCGGTCATGGATGGCGCGCGGCATTGCGTTATGCGTTATGCGAAAATCCGGTAGATGACCGACAATATCATCAGCTGGAATTAATGCAAGAGGAAAGAAGCTGAAAATGGAGCGAAGAAGGAAAGGAGGATGAGGGTGATTTTTTGGTTTAAGGGGTGGTTCCGCCGGCTGAAGTATCGTGTACAGCCGCCGCGGCATATTTTTAGCCGTGGTTGGCGCAGGCGAGAGATGCAAGAGCGACAAATGCAGAGGAAAACATCTACGGAACTAGCAGTAAAGGAGCAAAAACATGAATAAAGTAATTATTATCGGCAATTTGACGAAAGACCCTGAAATATGAAGCACTAAGACTAGTAATTTAAGAACGCAGACGGAAAGCATGAAACGGATTTCTTACCTGTTGTAGCATGGGGACGGACGGGTGAGCTATGTGCTCAGTACCTTGTAAAGGGCAACAGTGTCGGAATTGAGGGACGAATTCAAACTCGTAGCTATGAAGCGCAACAGGTAGACTGTCCTGTACGCATTCACTAAGGCTATGAGCGGATTGTCTAATCTGAAAGGGTGACAGCAATGGAGTATAACGATTATGTAAGAATTACTCGAACTTGGCTACGGTGGTATCGACGCTTCAAGGCCAACATCAAGAACCTTGAGATGGATATCGCAGAGCAGGAAAAAGTGCTCAAGAATGACAGTACACTTGCCGCACCAATTGCAAAGTACGGGGATGCCTCTAGTGGCGGTTACTCAGAGCTCAACGTGCTTGAGCGACAAGCCGCTCACAGGATACGTATGGAACAGCGATTGACCTCTATGATGCAAGACCTCACAGAGGTAACACGCATTGTAGACAAGGTAAATCGGGCTGTTGATGCGTTGGATTTAAATGACCAAAAGATTATTCAGGCATACTACATGAACGGTAAAAGCTGGGGAGAAATCAGCGATGTCATGCACTATTCAGAGAAATGGGCAAGAGAACGTGGCGCTAAAGCTACCAGAGAGATTGCCTTTATCATTTTTGGTATGAGAGCACGGCCGAATGGGCTGAAATTTGTGTTGCAGAATAAGATAGACCGAAAAGCTCGTCGAAAGGCGGGCTTTTTGTTATTTTTCGTGAAATAGTCTGACAACAACAGTAAAATAACAGTAAAAAGTTCCAAAACCGGTGCGGATTTTTCGTCGATACTCAATGTAAAATAGTAGCATGAAGAAAAAAGGAGGCGGGAATAAAGTGCCGGTAAAAGCGAAAAGAGCGTGTCGTTTTCAAGGGTGTCCAGAGTTGACGAATCGAAAAAGTGGATACTGTTTGAGACATGAGAAGGTAATGATGCTTCACTACGAATGCTTTACTCGCGGCTATGACCGTCATGAGCGATACGGCAATACATGGCAAAAGATTCGTTTGCGTTATATCCATGCACATCCTCTTTGCGAGACATGTAAAAGAAAAGGTAAATATGTACAGGCAAAGCTAGTACATCATATCAAGCCTACTGCGAAAGGGGGTACGAATGCAGAAGAAAACCTTATGAGTTTGTGTGTTAGTTGTCATGAAAAGATTCATAAACGGAAGAAAAGCGACAACTGATCTCTAGGGGGGATTAAATCTTCACTATGTAAATCGCTGTTGGCCGGCAATGAATCATGTGTAAAAAAAGTCCAGTTCAAAAGGGGGATTAATCTTAGACATGGGAAGGAGGAAGTGATTGGCGAAAGATGGAAGTAATCGTGGCGGTCGGCGCGTGCGGTCTGGAGAAAAGCCCGAACCACTGGCAGACAAGATTGCGGGCGGGCGCACGGCGCACATCATGGAGTTCCCCATGATGGAACTAGATGGTACAGACCTTGTGGATCTGCCGACCTCTACGGTGAGGAGATGCCAACCCCGAGCAAGTTCTTGTCTGCACGGCAGAAGAACGGCAAACCGCTCGGTGCGGATGAGATTTTCCGCGAGACATGGTTGTGGCTGAAGGAGCGCGGCTGTGAACGTCTCGTGAATCCTCGTCTCATCGAAAGTTATGCTCAGGCATTTGCCCGCTTCATCCAGTGCGAGGAAGCAATGAGTCAATATGGGTTAATTGGCAAGCATCCGACCACAGGCGGGGCGATTGCAAGCCCTTTCGTTCAGATGGGACAGGCGTTTCAGAAGCAGTCCAATCTGCTCTGGTATGAGATATTTGACATCGTAAAGCAGAACTGCACCACCACATTTGTCGGTTCTCCACAGGAAGATCGGATGGAGCGGCTGCTGCGGTTGAGGAAGTGACGATGCAGATTGCAGTTCTGGATGCTGACCTTATTGCAAGGAAGCGACACAGATTCCCAAATCTCGTCTGTATGAAACTATCTGGATATCACAAATCTGAAGCAGATGAGGTCACTCTCAAAACAGATTATGAGGATCTGGACAGATTCGACAAGGTGTATATTGCAAAGGTTTTCACGAATACAAAAGTCCCGTCCAAGGTGTTGCACAGAAAAAATGTGCTGTACGGAGGAACGGGATTTTTCTATGACAAAGCCGTGCCACTTCCTTATGCAATAGAACACCATATGCCGGATTACCATCTTTATGATGCGTGGATTTCTACGCAGACATCTTGGAGAAAAACTCGGGAGTTCCGCTACTATACCGATTATGCCATCGGCTATCTGACGCGGGGCTGTTATCGCGGCTGTTCGTTTTGCGTAAACCGCAATGCGAAACGGTCTGAAAAGCACAGTTCCATAGCGGAATTTCTATCCCCGCAGAAGAAGAAAATATGTCTTCTGGATGACAACTTTTTTGCGTGTCCACATTGGAGGCAGCTACTCTCAGAACTGCAGCAGACGGGACGCCCGTTTCAGTTCAAACAAGGATTGGATGAGCGTCTGCTGACAGATGAAATATGTGAGATGCTTATTGCGTCAAAATATGACGGAGAATACATCTTTGCCTTCGATGATTATAGGGACGCGCCGATCATCAAGAGGAAACTTCGTCTTCTTCGGAAATATACAGATGCAGTCTGCAAGTTCTACTGTTTTACAGGATTTGACCGTCAAGGCAAGTGGGACAGTGCATTTTGGAAAAGAGATATGCTCGAACTGCTCTATCGCATTGAAATTTTAATGCGACAGCGTTGTCTGCCGTATGTGATGCGGCATGAAAGGTATGAAGAAAGTCCATATCGGGGCATGTACATCACAATTTCAAGGTGGTGCAATCAGCCGTCCTTCTTCAAGAAGCAAAGCCTGCGCGAATTTGTTCAAGCAAACGGTGCAGGAAGCGCGTCAGAAAGGTATTTCCATGATTTTGTGAAGCAGATCCCCGAGGCAATCCGTTTTTCTGACCTAAAGTATGATGAGGTGAATATAGCGTGAACAAAACAACATCGGAGATGAAGCTCGTTCCGATCAAGAGATTCGTCCCGTATGCCAACAACGCACGGACGCACTCGTCCGAACAGAACAACAAGCTGCGCGGTAGTCTGCGCGAGTTCGGATTCGTGAGTCCCGTCATGCCAAAGGAGGTAGCACAATGAAAGTTTTTCTAAACGCAGGACACGCACCGAACGGAAACCCCGACCCCGGCGCGTGCGGGTATGGGCTGAGGGAATGCGATGTGGCAAAAGAACGTCTCAGACTTTGTGGCGGGTTATCTCACTCGCAGGTGTTGAAGTGGTCGGAAATTTGCAGTCCGATAGCCTCCGTGAAGTCGCATCGGCTTCCAACCGTGCGGATGCCGAAGTGTTTATCTCTGTTCACTGTAATGCGTGTAACGGCAACGCGAATGGGACGGAGGTCTGGCACTACTACGGGAGCAGCGAAGGGGAAGAAGCTGGCGCAGTGCATCCAGAATCAGATTGTGGATGCGCTTGGAACTGTGGATCGCGGCACAAAGGGAGCGAAGCCCGGTGTCAACGGTCTGTACGTTCTGAGCAACACCGATGCAGTCGCTGTACTCGTGGAGCTTGCATTTATTGATCATGCGAGCGATGCAGAACTTCTGCGTTCGCAGCAGGATGAATTTGCCCGCGCCATTGCACGTGGGGTAACGGATTATGAAGTAAGCACGTTTTGAAAGAAAAAGCCTAGCATAAGGGAAAATCAGTACCGTGGGGTACACGGGAATTTAGGCTTATGAAAACGGCGTAGTGATTATCGAACTAAGAATCCCCTGGCGTTAGCCGTGGGAATGTCAAAAGATAAAGCATTAGGGAGGTGTTTTTATGAGTAAATGGACAGAGTTAAGGGATATGGCTCTTGCTGGTATGAAGGATGGTGCATTAAATGTTACGGAGCAGACAAAGCAGAATTTTGTCGAGAATTTCCTTGAGGCGGGGTTCCCTGTTTTGGAACAGTATGCTGTAGGGTTTGTTGAAGCGGTTAAGGAGCAGGCAACAACGGAGACGGGCTGGATGAAAATTCGTGACGGTGTCGTTATTCCATTCGGTGTAAATGTTTTTGCTTTTTGTTGTTAGACAGCTGTTAGAAAAAAACGATAAAAAGCTACGAACTAAAAGAAATGGATATTTATCAGTTGGCTATGAAGAAAGGAAATGCATGATGCGGAAGCTGAAAGACTATCAACCGACACGCTTTTATAGCAGATACGTCGACATATAGTAAAAAAGCTGCCGATTATGCTGTTAGCTTTATCGAATGTCTATGCCATACGAAGGGAAAGTGGGCTAGAAAGCCTTTTGAGCTTATTGACTGGCAGGAGCGAATTATTCGTGATCTGTTTGGGGTTTTGAAACCGAACGGGTACCGGCAATTTAATACAGCCTATATTGAGATTCCGAAAAAGCAAGGAAAATCTGAACTTCTGCTCGCTGTTGCGCTCCTTTTATGTTGCGGGGATGGGGAAGAACGTGCTGAAGTTTATGGTTGTGCGACAGATCGCCAGCAGGCATCTATTGTCTTTGAAGTAGCAGCTGATATGGTGCGGATGTGTCCCGCACTTAGCAGACGTGTAAAAATTTTGGCATCGCAAAAGAGAATGATTTATCTCCCTACCAATAGTTTTTATCAGGTGCTTTCTGCTGAGGCTTATTCTAAACATGGTTTTAACGTCCATGGTGTTGTTTTTGATGAACTTCATACGCAACCAAATCGAAAGCTTTTTGATGTTATGACAAAGGGATCTGGCGATGCACGTATGCAGCCCTTGTACTTCCTTATTACAACAGCGGGTACAGATATAAATTCTATTTGCTATGAAACACATCAAAAGGCCACTGATATTCTTGAAGGAAGAAAATTTGATACGACGTTCTATCCGGTTATTTACGGTGCAGGAAAGGATGAAGATTGGACATCTCCCGAGGTTTGGAAGAAAGCAAATCCGTCACTCGGTATCACGGTAGGTATGGATAAGGTGGAGGCTGCTTGTAATTCAGCTCGACAGAATCCTGGCGAAGAAAATGCTTTTCGACAGCTGCGTCTCAATCAATGGGTAAAACAATCGGTTCGTTGGATGCCATTGGAAAAGTGGGACGCCTGTGCTTTCTCTGTTGATGAGAAAGCGCTTGAAGGATAGTACTTGTTACGGTGGACTTGACCTTTCTTCTACGACGGATATCACGGCTTTTGTACTTGTGTTTCCGCCAGAGGACGAAGACGAAAAGTATAGTATTCTCCCGTATTTTTGGATCCCAGAGGATACTATCGATTTACGTGTTCGCCGTGATCATGTACCTTATGATACTTGGCAGAAGCAAGGGTATCTTTATGAAACGGAAGGTAATGTTGTTCATTATGGATTTATTGAGAAATTTATCGAAAAGCTTGGTGAACGGTTTCATATTCGTGAGATTGCTTTCGACCGGTGGGGCGCAGTACAGATGGTACAGAACCTCGAAGGTATGGGATTTACGTTAGTAGCTTTTGGTCAAGGATTTGCTTCTATGTCTCCACCAACAAAGGAATTGATGCGTTTGACGCTGGAGAAGCGTATCGCGCATGGCGGGCATCCTATTCTTCGATGGAATATGGATAATATCTATATTCGTACAGACCCTGCAGGAAACATAAAAGCTGATAAGGTAAAGAGCACGGAGAAAATTGATGGTGCTGTTGCGACTATCATGGCACTTGACCGTGCACTTCGTGGCGGCGCTGTTGTTGAGCATTCTGTTTATGAACAGCGTGGTCTTCTAATGCTTTAATCGTAGGAGGTTCAGTGATATAAAAGGTGGTATCTGAATGAATCTATTCCGCAAGCTTTTTAAGTCGCGTAATAAGCCTAAGAATTATCTTGGCGGCCTAAATTTTTTATTCGGTCAGACAGCGGCAGGAAAAACGGTCAATGAAAGAACAGCTATGCAGGTGACAGCGGTTTATGCTTGTGTTCGTATTCTTGCGGAATCTATTGCCTCATTGCCGCTTCATATCTATTGCCTCGAGGATGGTGGGAAAAAACTTGTATATGATCATCCACTTTATCGCATCTTGCATGATGAACCAAATCCTGAGATGACGGCGTTTGTCTTTCGTGAAACACTGATGAGTCATTTGCTCCTTTGGGGGAACGCTTATGCGCAAATTCTTCGCGATGGTGCAGGGCGTGTTCTAGGACTTTATCCGCTTCTTCCTGGTAGAATGAAGGTTGATCGCGATGAGGAAACGGGAGATCTGTTTTATATGTATTCGCGCTTGACGGATGAAAACCCGAATATTAAGAAGTACGGACAGGTACGTCTTTGCCGTGAAGATGTTCTACATGTTCCAGGTCTAGGATTTGATGGGCTTGTCGGATATAGTCCAATAGCTATGGCAAAGAATGCCATTGGTGTAGCATTGGCTACAGAGGAATATGGTGCAACTTTCTTTCAAAATGGAGCAACGCCAGGGGAATTTTAGAACATCCAGGGATTGTGAAGGATCCTGAGCGTCTTCGTGAAAGCTGGCATGCACAATTTTCGGGGAAAAACAGTCACTCGATCGCCGTGCTAGAGGAAGGTATGAAGTTTCATCAATTGTCTATACCTCCAGAGGAGGCGCAGTTCCTTGAGACACGAAAATTCCAAATCAATGAAATTGCTCGTATTTTTCGGATTCCGCCGCATATGGTTGGTGATCTTGAAAAAGTCGAGCTTTTCGAATATTGAGCAACAGTCGTTGGAGTTTGTGAAGTATACCTTGAGTCCTTGGGTGGTGCGTATTGAACAAGCGATGAAAAAGTCATTGCTTCTCCCGAAAGAGAAGAAGAATTTAAGTATTAAGTTCAATGTGGATGGTCTCTTGCGTGGCGATTATAAGAGCCGCATGGACGGGTATGCTGTCGGTAGACAGAACGGATGGCTATCCGCCAATGATATTCGCGAGATGGAAAAATTTGAATCCTATTCCGGATGAAGAAGGAGGTAGTACTTATCTCATCAATGGCAACATGACAAAGCTGAGAGATGCAGGAGCTTTTGCTGGACAAGCAGGAGATTCAAAGACGATGGGAGGATGAACCATGAAACGTAAGTTTTGGAACTGGGCGCGTGATGCCGATGACATGCGTATTCTTTTCTTGAATGGAGTAATTTCAGATGAAACATGGTTTGGCGATGAGGTGACGCAAGAAGTCTTTCGAAAAGAGCTTTATAGTGGGGAGGGAGAGGTCACTGTATGGATTAATTCGCCGGGTGGAGATGTTTTTGCCGCGGCACAAATCTATACGATGTTGATGGAATATCCGTGGCCTGTTCATGTCCGTATTGATGCGCTAGCGGGTTCTGCTGCATCTGTCGTCGCTATGGCAGGGACGGATGTTGCTATGTCGCCAGTCGCTATGATGATGATTCATAATCCTGCAACAATCACTATTGGGGATGCGCAAGAGATACAAAAGACTGTCGATATGCTTTCTGAAGTGAAAGAGAGCATCTTGAATGCCTATGAATTAAAAAGCAATCTACCACGCGCTCGCATTGCAGGGCTTATGGATGATGAAACGTGGATGAATGCCAAAAAGGCTGTAGAGCTAGGGTTTTGCGGATAGAGTTCTTTATACAGAAGGTAAGGAAGATGCAGACGTGGAAAGTATGTTGTTTTTCATGTCGTTTGCTGTTAGAAATGATTTCTTGCATTGCTTGCAAAGAATGAAAAAGCAGGAAAAAAATCTTCTGGCTGTATGGAAGCCGACGTGCTTCGGAAGCGACTTGATTTGTTGCTGCATTGATTTAGGAGGTAGATTTTTATGGAACAGGTTCTAACTATGCGCGAGAAGCGGGCATCTCTTTGGGAAAAAGCTAAGTCTTTTCTGGATGCACATACAGGTAAGGACGGTAAACTGTCTCGCGAAGATGCCGCTTTGTATGAGAAGATGGAAGCTGATGTTGTAGCGTTGGGAAAAGCCATTGACCGTATGGAAAAGAGAGCTTCGATTGATGCGCAAATGGCGCAGACCAGTTGCACGACCTATCACGAATCTTCCAGGGGAAGAGACTATGGGTGGTACGAAGGGTGAAGGGTACCGAAAAGCGATGTTGAACGCACTTCGTACTAATTTTCGTCAAATTTCGGATGAATTGAAGGGAGGGACGGACGCTAGCGGAGGCTATCTTGTTCCGGTGGAGTATGATCGTCGCCTGATTGATGTCATGACTGAAGAGAATGTTATGCGCACACTTGGCACAAGGATTACAACGAGCGGCGAGCATAAAATTAACATTGCTGCGATGAAGCCAGCTGCTGCTTGGATCGAAGAGGGTGGCACACTTACTTTCGGAGACGCAACTTTCTCACAGGTTATTCTTGATGCATATAAACTTCATGTTGCTGTTAAGGTGACAGAAGAATTGCTGTATGATAATGCATTCAATCTTGAGAGTTACATCATTGACCAGTTTGGCAAGGCTATCGCGAATGCTGAGGAAGATGCTTTTTTGAATGGTGATGGTAACAATAAACCGACGGGGATCTTTTCTACAGCTGCCGTTGGTGTTACTACTTCAACGGCAGCTGTTAAGGCGGATGAGATTATCTCACTAATTTACTTGCTTAAGCGTCCTTACCGAAAAAAGGCGGCGTTTATCATGAATGACCAGACGATTGCCTCTATTCGTAAGTTAAAAGATGACAATGGAAATTATCTCTGGCAGCCGTCCTATCAAATAGGTGAACCAGATCGACTTCTTGGATACCCCCTTTATACTTCGGCATATGCACCGACGATGGCAGCTGGAAAGCCGGTTATCGCTTTCGGGGATTTCAGTTATTACAATATTGGTGACCGTGGCACGCGCTCATTGCAGGAGCTTAAGGAGCTTTTTGCAGGAAATGGTATGGTGGGGTATGTGATGAAAGAACGCGTCGATGGCAAGCTTGTTCTTTCAGAAGCCGTCCAGACACTCAAGATGAAGGGCGGAGCGTAATCTTTTCTATCACTTATCGCTTTTGAAAGAGTTGATGTGTTTTGCTTGTTTCTCTTAAAGACTTAAAACAGTATCTTCGCGTTGACGCAACATCGGAGGATGTTCTTATTGAAAATTTTGGGAAAGCGGCGGAGCGGCTCGTGAGGGATGTATTGCGGGAAGATGTGCCTACGTCTGATGTCGTAAGAGTGGCTATCCTCTATGCGGCAAGTTATCTTTATGAGCATCGAGAGGAGGCAGATCACCATGCGTTGCTATTGACGCTTCGCTCGATTCTTTTTGGAGAAAGAAGGGCGGTTTTCTGATGTATGTTTCTGTTGGCGAGATGAGACATCGCATTAAGATACTGCGTCCGGTAATGACAATAGATGACGCGGGGAACTCTGTTATCGTTGGGACTGCGGAAGTAGTAACAGTTTGGGCAAAGGTATTACCGTATACAGCAAAGATTTCAGATGGTACAGCAGAGGTAATCAATAAGATTAGCTACCGCATTATCATTCGCTATTTTACAGATGTTCGAGTGACGGATTTTGTCCTTTGGGAAGGTAAACGGCTAGCACTTTCTGCACCGCCTTATCCAATGGACGGAAAACATCGGTGGTTGGTCATGGAATGTGGAGAGTTGATAGAAGATGATGTATAGGTATGTTTCAACGGAAAGGTTGCTAGCATCTCTGGGAGAAAATGCCATTCGGGCAGGACATCGTGCCCTCTCTGAATGTGCGAATGATTTGGTAACAGAAGCAAAGTCTAGGTGTCCCGTTTATGAAGGGACGGATAGGCGTGTAGTGAAAGGGGCACTTCGTAACTCTATTTATGCCAAAAAGAAACGATCAGGGCAACGCTATGATATTGTTGCAGATGCTGTAGCGCATGATGGGCTTTATTATGGGCGTGTCGTAGAGTTTAGCCCCAAAATTAACAAGCCATTTCTTTATCCAGCAATGGATGCCATGCGAGATGATATAAAAAGGAAAATCGTTGACGCTGTTAAAGCGGCTGTACGAGGACACAAATGATGAGCGCTGCAAGAGAAGTTTACCGTGCACTTACGGCATCGATTTCGCTTCAGCAAATACTGCATCATGATAAGTATGGGCGGTGTATCTATCATGGAAGGAGTCCCGATGCGGGTTCTTATCCCATCCTCGTTTATAACATCATTTCTGATGTTCCCGTACTTATGGCAGATGGGGAGGAATTAGAGCGACGTGTGACTGTACGCATCCATATTCTTACAAAAGATGGATGCTATGAAAGAATCGAGAAGGAAGTCGTACACATCATGCGATCGATTCATTATCTTCGTGCCCAATCTATAGAGTTAATTGAGCACGATTGCTTTATCAAGGTTATTGATTTTAAGAAAGGAACAGGAGGAATTTAAATGCCAGCACCAAGTCTCGCTACAGCTCCTGCAGCAAATCTTAGAAGCGGTCAGTTTATTAATATTGAGAAACTGCATATAGCAAAGATGCTCACAGATCCAGAGGGGGGTACGGCGACATATGAAACGCCGATTAGCCTCGGTAAAATCTTACGCAAAGTTGATATTAAGCCCAAAACGAGCCAGGCATCACTTTATGCAGATGGACAATCTATTGATACAGCGTCAGGAACATCGGAGTTTGAGCTTTCTTTTGATACGGCTGCTCTTCCGCTTGAGTATGTCGCGTATCTTTTCGGACATAGTATCGAACATGGCGTGATGACTGCATCGAAAGATGATGTTGCTCCTTATTTTGCTGTATTGTTCCAATCGGATAAGCGCAACGGAAAGAAGCGTTTTACGAAGTTTTACAAGGTGCAGTTTACTGAACCCTCGGAGTCCGGAAATACCAAGGAGAGTAGTATAAAGTACGATACGCCCACTATCTCAGCAACGGCTATTTATCGCTTATCGGATGGGTATTCGTATACAAAAGCGGATGAGGAGTCTGCTGGGTTTAATGCTAGCACAGCAACAGGTTGGTTTACCTCGGTTTGAAGGAGGATGTACGATGGAAAAGCCGATGATTCGAATCGACGGAAAACCTTATGTACCTAAAAGAGCCGAAAATGAAGTTATGGCGTAAAATTTCTTCGCTTTTTTTGATAAAGACAAGACGCATTTGACGATAGAAGATTTCTTGGATGAGCAAATTGGTCTCATTGTTTTGGCTTTCGATCGTCCGGAAGTCACTGCGGATGCTGTTGAGGCGAATCTTGGGATTAGTGAGGTTGTCCCTATGACGCGCGACTTATTCCGCTGGATTCAGTCTTTGACGTTTGAAAAGCTTGCGAAGCTCCCAAACGAGGAAGCGGAGAAAGACGAAGCATAGTCCTTTCTCCGTATGAAAATATTCTTCAGTACTACGAGCGTTTGCAATCATCTTATGGTTGGACAATGCAAGAGATTGATACTCATGAAATTTCTTTTCTTCTCGATCAACTTGCAGTCATGGCAAAGGTGAATATGACAGATACGATAAAATATATAGATGATGTGATGTGATATGGCAAGAGGACAGAAAATTGACGAGCTCTACATTAGTTTAGGGCTTGATGTTGCACATTTACAGCTAGATTTTGACACGGCTGGAAAGACTGTTTCACAAACAATCGCTCGACTCAACAGCAGGAATAATCAAATTAAGTTGCGGATGGATGCCGATCTTTCTAAACTTGAAGGTGTCGGTTCAGCACTTGATAAGATTCGTACAAAGCAAGAGGCAATTAACAAGCAGCTTGATTTGCAGCGGAAGAAGGAAGAAATTCTTGCAAATGTATTGAAGGAGGCGCAAAAAACACGTTCGAATAGTGGTCTTACACAGAATGCTCAAACAAATCTTCTCCGTCAGCAAAAACAGGTTGCAGCGCTTGAAGCAGAGCTGAGAAAACTTAATAAGGCATATAAAAATGCCGGCGGTAATGCAAGTGCTTTTGGTAAGGGCTTTTATACTAGCATGAAAGCCGCGAAAAGCGGAATTTCTCAGTTGACGAGTGGAATGTCTCTGCTCTCAGCAAAAACAGCAGCGGTTATGACAATCATGACTACGGGTGCAGGGCTTTTTACTCTGACACGTAACGCGATGCAGGCTGGTGAAGGCCTTTACCGTCTAACGCAAAGGCTTCACACTTCAGCAGGTGAAGCGTCTGAGCTTAGCCGTACGTTTAACTTAGCCGGAACAAGCATTGATGCCGTCGTACCTTTCTTCGCACGACTAGATAAGCAGATCTTATCGGCTGGGGAAAATGGGAATAATACCACACAGGCGCTTGAAAATTTTGGTGTCATACTTACCGACCAAAAAGGTAATCTGTTGACAATTAATGAGCGACTTTGCAAGGCTTGCCAAAGGATATCAAGTCGCTTCAGATGCGGGACAGGAGGAGGCTTTTTACCGCTGAGGTGCTTGGCGCTAGAGGTGCATCTCTTATCCCTGTTCTTGAACAGTACACCGAGTTGATGCAGATTTCTTCCAGCATCAAAACGACGGGCTTATTGAATCAGAGGAAGCTCATGCAACGTATCTTCGTTGGAAAGCAATGGAGATGGAAAGCAGGACAGCTTAAGATGGCACTGGGAGCAGCGCTTCTTCCTGCGACAAATGATTTGATGCCGAATGTTATTGAAAACCTTTTCAGGATCTTGTTGATTATATTCATGATAATAAAGACGCTGTTGAAGATCTGGGTTCAGTTATTGGTACTTTTTGCCCAGACGGCTGTTGACCTTCTGAAAGGCGTTGGAGAGGCGATGCAATACCTCGGCATTAGTGCAGAAGGAACAAAGGAAAGCCTGCAAGATATCAGTACTTTTGCTAAGCACGATGGTATTAGTATGATTCTTAAGGGGGCTTTGACAGGGGCTGCTGGCGGCGCAGTTCTTGGCTCTGCTTTTCCTATTGTAGGCACGACTGCTGGGCTTATTGGTGGTGCATTTCTTGGCGCTGCGGGTACTTATGAAGCTGCTAAGCAATCGGATAGATTCAAAGAGTGGAAAGAAGAGGATGCTGCACACCGTGAACAGAAGAAAGCTGTTGAGGAATCTGGAGAAGCCTTAAAAAGAACAGTGAAGAGCAACAAAAAAATGCGTTGGCTGCGCGAAAGAATGCTGCAGCGGTAAAGGCGGTAGCAAAGGCAAACGCTGAACTAAAAGAAGCACTTTTTGGTATATCACACAACGACCTCGAGAAATCGCTCCATGCTGTTGATACACAAGTACAAAAGTTTCGTGATGCCGGCGCATCTATTGACCTTATTCAAGAATTCCAAAAAAGAAAGCAGGCTCAAATTTATGCTGACTTCCAGCGCGATGTAGTTGAGAAGACAAACGATATTTATCATACGGATCTCGAGAATCAGATGAGAAATATCGACCGAGAAGTGAAAGCATATCGTAAGAAGGGGTTGGATGAGGTCAAGCTTGCTTCTTGGGCAGCGGAAAATAAAGCAAAAGTCCAGCAAGAATTTGAAAATAATGTAGCGACGAATATCGACAGTATATGGCAAAAGCGCTCTTAAACGGCGTTTGGAGGAAATTGAGCGGGAAAAACAAGCTTGGATACAAAAGGGCTTAGATGAAGTTAAAGCAACGCAGTGGGCAGAAAAAGCAAAGCTTGATGCGCAGCGAGAAGCGGCTATTGAACTTTTAAAAACCGTAAGAAGGAGCTTGAGGCTTTCCGTGAAGGCGGTGAGAAAGGGCTTTTAGATTATTACCGAGAGGCAGCTGGCCTAACTTGGGGCGATTTGAATTTTCGCCCGGAAGAACTTCAACAATTTGAAGCAGCAAAGAAACGTGCGACAGATAATATTCTGCCATACTTTTCAAGTGACCCGGAGGTTCAGAAAGAACAAGATCAGCGCGTACAACAACTAAAATCAGTATCGGCAGGATAAAATAGATTCAAACAGGATGGATGAATGGAACAGCCTATATTAAAAACAATGTCGCATACGCCGATCAATTTGATCAGGGAAACATATCTCGGCTGAACGATCCGCAAAGGGACACCTGCCTCACAGGGGCGACCCGGTAGAGAAATCTAATAATTTTCCTATCAACGTTACGCTTAATATCGAGAATTCTGTTACAGAGACGAACGAAGGTATGGAAATTCTCGCTGATCATGTCGCAAATAAGATAAAGCCTGTCATTGAGCAAGCTGTCGGAGGACAGGAATATGCATATTGAGATTGGAAATATCAAGACGCTGGATTCTGAAGAGTGGGAGATTGTACCAGATGATCGACAAAGTATTGTGCAGATTGTTGGTGGTACTGTTGTACAAGATTTTGGACACGAAGAAAGCGGCGATAAAAATTAGTTGCACGGTTACTATGACGGAAAAGGCATGGTGGCAAATCAAAGCATACTGGAATAAGCGCCAGCGGGTAGATGTTAAAGATGAGACAGGGGCGGTGTGGAAAGGGATGCGTATCGTTGTAAAAAGCTATGCATATATTCCAAAGTTCCCTAGAGCTAGAAAGGCAACCTTAGAGTTTTGGAGGGCATGAAATGGCACAGCTTCATGTTTATATCAATAACCCGACCAGCGGGTTGACAGATGGTACAGAGGTGAGTTCGCAAACTGGAACGCTTCCCATTTCTGTTACGGTAGATGCAAGCAAGAATGAGGAAAAGGCTGTAAAATGCGCCGTTCGTTGTGACAGCGGTTTTAAGATTGATGGTAATGTCACTTTTAAGATTATTGGCGAAAGTGCAGCAAAGTGGGAAATTGCAGAAGATAAGGGGTATGATGATGGCAATGTCATTGATTCGGCAACGTGGAAGAATGAGCTTGAAATTAGTGGCGTTAATGCTCGTAATAAATTGTTTTTGGATGAAAGCTTCAAGTACAGAGGATGAGATACCGAAGAATGATACATCTGTTAGTCTGCAAGCAGAAGGGCTTGTCGTTGTCGATTCTGAACAGTAAGAAAGGATAGATGTACCGGTGAAATACATTAATCCGGGTTTTTAGTGAAGATTTTGGGGAAGATGGTATTACGGTTCGTGATGCGCAGAGAAGCAAAAACCGGTGTGTGTATTCAATATCCTAAAGAAAGTAATAAGAAACTTTTACCGGCTTTTCCTGAGCGCTTGTATGGGCGGTTTGATTTTTATCCGGAACTGGCAGAGTATTTTTGTAGCAAAATTAAACTTGGGGAATGTGCTATTGCTTTTACGTTATGAGAAGCCAAATGAGTCGATTGGAAGACCGTCGTTTTGGGTGCGAATAGAATCTTACTATTCAGACGGGAATGTGCGCCAAATAGGTTTCAAGTGGGCAGAAAAATATGATGACTATGATTTTGCAGATTTTTCAGATGCAATTAAACGGAAGCTGAATATACGCATTAATGAAATTAATACGCTTCATTTCTCTATATCCCCGTCTGAAGACTGGAAAGGACATAAGTGGGTAACGATTAAAGTAAATGGGGAAGAGATACTGGATAAAGTCAGCACACAGGACTCTTATTTCACTCCGAATATCGGTATCTATGTTGAAAATTCCTATTGTATGTTGTCGAATATCATTTTGTCCGATGAACCTTTCTCTGAAAAAAAGAAACTATCATAGGCATTCCACTAAAAGACGATGCAGCACTGCTTTTAGATCCAACCGGCATGTATAGCCTTGATTCTGAGAGACAAATGGTTTTTCAGAGAGCAGATATCGAGGCGTTGGGAAAACGATATGGTAGCAGTTTTAAGGTGTGTAATATTGTGCAGGTAGCATGTCCTGCGTATCGGACTGGAGAAGGTTTTTCCTCTTTGACTATGCTTGAGAAGGTAGGAGATGTCATATCTCAGTATGCACAGGGTGAAGTAAGTACAAGTAAAAAAGGCATCGTTCTATTGAATAGAGCCGTAGATACGACGCTTGCTGATGTTTGCACAAGACAGATTGGATGGAAGGCAGGGACGAGATGATGAGTATCAAGCTCCATCCAGAGTTATATGTTTCGTTTATAGAACCAGACCCGGTTATCAATACGATTCAGGTTGATACTTGCCGAATTGTTCTTTCACCGAGTTATACGGACACTATCAAGCTACATCCAGAATTATATGCCGTGGTTATAGAGCCAGATCCGGTACAGGTAAAAGAGCCTTTAGATACGATACGGCATATTATAGCTACTCATACAATCAAAGCAGATACTCGCCGAACTATTTTTCTTCCGCGCCATACGGAAACTCTTACGGTCAACCTTAAACGATTTGTTACTAATAAGGAAATCGTCACGGAAGACATGCTTCTTTGCATCGGCAGGAAAACGGCTGCGTTCTTGGATATGGTACGTTATATAGGCCGTAAAGCGAGATTCCGGACAATTGTTACCCGTCATGTTATAAAGCAAGAGCGCATACTAATAGATACCTCAATACGAGTTCCGGTGGTCATTGCATTTTATCCAGAGACCAGGAAGGTAAGGTCAATCAGGAGAGCCAAATCCCTTGCGCCAATGACGGAATCTTCTTCATACGAAAACCCGCTTCATGGATTCTCTGTCTATGGCATTCGGTCATTTTCTTTTACTTTAGGAGAGAGGACGCTTGGTGATTCTTTTCAAGCCGAGGTTATATATCCACTTGCCATTGATCAGCTTGTTCAAGGTATGTTTCTTGACTTTTCATTTGCTTTTCGTGTTGAAGAAGTTCGACAGAAGGATCTTATCCAGACGGTCAGAGGGATGTACGACAAGGATGCTATGCTCTATATGCCAATTAATACACCGGAAAAGAAGAAAAAGAGCGGTAGAGGTAACTCAAGGAATCATGATATAGAGGGAGTTGATATAAAGGCTAACTCTATGGAGTACGAAGATAATACTGGTGTTAAGGCATCTACCTATATGACAGATATTGCAAAAGGACTCTCGATGCATTTTTCAAGCAATTTCGAGGATTTCACTCTTGCAAATGATTACTCGAACAGCAATATGACCTACCAAGACTTCATTTCGGCGCTTTTTGGATGGACAACACGTCTCCCACAGCGACAAATCAATGTTTTTATTCGTGGCAATGCACTTTGTGCTGTACAAAGGGGGATGGAGAAGAAAGTCATAGATGTTACAGGTTGGCATTACACTACACCGACGATAACTAAGCGACTTGTTCGATCTATTTGGACAAGTGGTGACAATGATATGGGTGGTGAAGCAACGAGCGAAGATACGAAATTTTCAAAACCATTTTCAGGAATGATCATTTTTAAAAATACTCTATTGAAATATTCAAAGGGATTTTTGGTGGAAGAATGGCACAATTTAAACGCATACGAAGTAGAGAATTTTCCTATATTTTCCACTGAAATGCTGTCAGGTGAATTAATACGTGGAGCGACATGTACCATATATAATTATCGGTCAGACGGATACCTTGAAGAGAAAAAATTATGGAACTACTCTACTGGAGACGCATCGAGAACAACCTACGACTATAGCGGTGTAGGTGATGATATATATCTTTCAAGAGAACTTGAAATCAACGTTAAACGCTATGAAGGTTCAACACATAATCCTATTCCTGGTTCTGTTTGGGATCTGGATTGGGAACCGACAGAAGATGAAAAAAAGGTACACACTACACGCACTGTTCGTGAGACCCTTCATATACCGATTGGTGGCGGCTGGTACGGAACGGAAGTCTATGTTAATGGAGGATTTGAAGGAAGCAGTCTTTCACAAGGAAAACCTGGCAATCGAACTAGTCAGTATATGATTGAACAGTCTAATAGAAGTCTTAGTGGGCACCGTTCGTATAGTGAGGGCGTTCCATACGCATCTCTTATAAATACGGAATTCCCTGTCAAAGGAACTGCGTTCTTGAAAAAATTGACAGAGGCTATAGCTTGGCTGAATCGAAAGACTGAGGAACGGGTACATCTCGAATTGGTCTTACCTATTGAAAATGGCGTTCCACAAGAGAAACATATCATTGATTTTGATGAGCAAGTACGTTTTCGAGACAATATATATTTCCTCGTATCGAACAGTGTACAGCTAACACCAACATCTCTAAAACAGACACTCGAGATTGTGAGGTGGTATTGATGAAAGCGGGTGTAGTAGAACTTGCTAAAACTATAGGAGATGCTGTAAGACAAGCAAAATATACGAATACTGCACATTTTGGCATAATCGAAAAAGGACGCTTTCGAATAGGAAACCGATCGTATCCGATAGAGGTGGTTGTTGATTGTGATACAGACGAAGGAAATCGTGTAGCGACTATTTTAACGAAAACGGGAAAGGCGATTGTCGTAGGAGCGTAAGCCGATGGTGATGGTAAAAGTCCCAGTTAAGCAGGTAGATGGCATACGAGTATTTGCGGGTGGCAAGTGGCTGATATGCATTGGCAATAAGCCTGTATCTGTAGGTGAGTATGTTTGGACAGATGGTAAGTGCGTTTATGGAAATGAGCGAATAGGATATATGCCATATGTCTATATATCTATTCCTGGCATACCAATCGTAGGTCGTTTAGATTCTGCAAGTAAGAGCGGTACTCGTCGATACATTTGGAGATACGGAAAATTGCAGGAATGCCCGACGCCTATAGAAGAGCTAGATATGTCTTCCGAAAATTTCCGTTTTGTCTATCCAACAAGCGGAGGATACTTTCAGTATTTATATAATCGTATGGAAGAGGATCCTGAGTATTTACTTGATGCGGATATGGATGTAAAAGGTAATGTTTATACGCTTTCTTCGAGGAGTTGGCATAGCCAGCTTGCAGCTTCATCGAACGGTCTTTTCCTTCGAAGGAATGGGGAAGCCGTTAAATATTATGATTTTCCAGACTGCATGGAATCATTCATGGTGAACAATATAGACTATAATGGGATGGTCTATTGCCACGAAGGACGGCTGATGGGCGAGGACTTTCAGGCCGGCATCTATTGCAGATCTGAAATGGGGATAGATATAACCCATCTACCGGATGAGGCTATGGGATTCAAAGAAGATCAGTATTATGTACTTTTCGACGGGAAAAAATCTATTATTTGGGAAGCCGGGCATTATATAGATGGTGAACAGTCTGGAAGACATAGTAAATTTGAGTACGGGTTGTCCAACGCCTCATATCCTATACAAGACGGTATGTATCTTAAAGCCACATTAATAGATTCAAAGGAAGTATACTCTTCCATTACGCCCTTTCATTGGGAGATGTATTCTACATATTGTATGGATGTCTATGATGTCATGGGGGATTTTCTTTTTACGTTGCCAGGTAGTTATGAAAGATGGCCTGCTGTTAATATTTCCAATATTGGGAAAAAGGAACGGCTTGTCTTGATTAATGGGACTCTTTATAAAGAAATGAATGGCATTTTTCAGAATCTTGGATTGCATGATGTGTTGAATACAAGGTTAAAGAAGATAAAGGACTTGAGTGAATGGGAAAAAGGTAAGAAGATAGAGGTGGTTTCGTATGATTGACGTTTGGAGTCTTCGACTATTCATTGCAGAATGTGGCATCATCATAGGGGATTTTGTCGGAGCGTTTGATCATCTACTATATGCTCTGGTGGCCTTTATGGTTGTAGACTATATTACAGGGCTCCTCGTAGCAGTTGCGAGACAGAGTTTGTCTAGTAGTATCGGCTTTCACGGTATTTGTAAAAAGGTATGTATTTTGATGTTAGTGGGCATCGCCAATGTGATTGATGTGCACATCATAAAAAGTGACTGTGTTTTACGTACGGTCATTGCCTGTTTCTATATCAGCAACGAGGGAATATCTATCATTGAAAAATATCGGAAGCATTGGTCTTCCGATACCAGAACGGCTAAGAGACGTAATACAGAAACTAAAAGAAAAATAGATTTAACTTGGGAGCGGTACGACGGGTATTTGTAGGAACGGACAGAAGGTTCATTGAGAGGGATATTACATAACAAAGAAAGCCCCTGTAGGGTTCCAAAACGGAGCCTTGCAGGGCTATTTTTATCTACACTTTGCCTACAAAAAGAAAAGGGATGTCGGTACATGTGTATGTGTTTCCATACGACTGGTACATAGGGAACTGGCAGAAAGCCAAAGGGAAAGGGTTCCTACATCCGCCGGTAAAGTACAATATAGATAGAGGGCAAGTATGGTGAGTATTCCGTCTTTTACCATGACCATTACGATGTATTTTATAAAGACGACAGCTTTACCGCGGATATCGAAGCCAAACGGGAGAAGGTAGCTAAAGAGAATAGGGAGGAACGCATCATCATCACGGCGATTGCACGTCGGAATGTCAGTGTAAAAAAAGATTGGGAGCGGCACAAGGTCGTCCATGGCATCGTGACGGGGAAGGATAAAAGTTATCGCTTTGCAGGCTGGGCAGAATAAGAGGGCGGTGAAAATTTGAAGCCATTGGATAAAATGCGGAACGAGGAAAATTTGTCAGAGCACACAGACGCTGCAGGACGAGAAAAAATTTTTTCGGTACGTGAGAAGTTGAAGCACATGGCATTAGGATTGTCATCTGTATTTAAAGCTTTCTTTTTCAAGCCGCAGGATGCAGCTGTCGGCATCTTAGTGCACGGCCAAGAGCTTTATGCCGTATGGGTAACCTTTGAAGGAAACGTTGTTCTTCATCATTTTCATAAGGAGAAACACGACACAGGTGTGTTCGGGCATGAACGTGGCGATGCTGCAGCAAAAGAGCAGAAGCTCACTCGAAACGTGCGGAAAGCTGTCGTCCGTCGGATTGTCTCAGTGGAGCTCGCCCAAAGTGAGAAAGAATCCTCTCTGTTTTCTTTGGCAGAGAGCGTGGAAGTTCTTCTCATCCGTAATGGTTGGAAGGATCTTCCCGTCGGCATGGCCATGGGAGCGGATATGACGCAGTTTTACGATATTCCCGTGCCGCTTGAGGTCGAAGAATGGAAGGAAGCAGCGTATTGGGAACTGGATGAACGGCTGCTTGAGGACGGTCTTAGCGCCGAGACCTCTGAACTTGTCTTTAATCGCGATTTCGAGTGGGATTTGTCATGCTGCTGCCATTGACCGCACATATTTTGCCTTGCTTCGGGATGCGTTTCGTGAGACAGGGCGCCGTATCGATAGTTTTTCTGCTTTTTATCCGCGAGGTTTATCGGAAACGGAAGATGGTATCGTTGCAGGTGAGGACATGCTATCGTTTTCCTTTCGAGAAATTGGCCGTACGGGAGATAGGCAGAATCTGATTGGAGAATTTGCCCCTGCTGCTACGGCGGCTCTCTGTGCTGTCGGGCGCGGTAAGTCGCTTGGCATGGACTTCCTGCCAAAGAAAGCAAAGCGCCTTCTGCTCCGTTATAAAGAGCTGTCCGCTATGCTGCTCGCTTTGGTACTTGTCATCCTGATAGGATTCACGACATTTGATTATTATCGCTGCCATGCAGCAAAGGCAGAACGGAAAGAGATCGAAGCGCACCTGGTACAGATGGAAGGCGATCGGCAGTCCATGCAGCAGATGGAAGCGAGTAAAGAACGTATCGACCGCAAAAAAGCCATTCTTGCAAAATTATCCGAAAATCCGTCGCCCGTCTACAGCTTGCTCGTACATCTCGGGCAGCCGGATCTCACAGTGGATGGTGTCTGGCTTGAGACCATATCCTTTTCAGGGGATGGGACGCTTAGTCTTGACGGCAAGGCCTATTCCTTTGACCTTTTGGCGAGTTTTCTCAAGGGCTTCGAAAAGGATACGGCATTCTTTCCAAAGCCGCCGATCCTCAAAGAGTCGGAAGAAACAGAAGATGCGACGGGGCAATTTGTCAGGTTTAAAGTCGAAATGAGTCTTCAGGAGGAATGAGCTTTGCAGGATATTCAAAGGATGCTGAAAGAAGTGAGCGAACGAGAGATTTTTATCGCTGCCGTACTTATCAGTTTACTCCTTGTCTTTTCCTTTTTCTTTTTCATACATATCCCGCTTAAGGAAGCGTATAATAGCGAGATGGCAGAAAGGGCGAAACTGGCTGAGACGGAAACGACGATTGTAAACTTCAAAGATGCGCATCTTGACAGCGAAGCCTATAAAAAAGAACTTTCTGATCAAGATGCTCGAATGACGGCGGCCATTCCTGATGACCTAAGGCAGGGCGAATTTCTCGCACTTCTCGAACAGCGTGCGATTTTCTCCCATGTTGAGCTCATTGGTGTGACGCCAGAAACAGAGGTTAAAGAGGCAGAATATCGCTCGCTTCCGCTTACGGTTGAATTCCGAGGAAATTACTTTTTTTCCATACTCGATTTCATCCAAGAAATCGAGGACAGTGACCGCTTTATCCAAGTGGATTCTTTTGAAATTCTGCATGATGGGAAATTTTTGACCTGTAAATTACGGCTTTTCATCTATGCGATGCTTGACAAAAGCGCTTGAATCCGCCTAGAGTATATACGTTTAAAGCTTATAGAATAAGAATCAGAGAGGTGCAATATGAGTACACTTCGTTTTATGACTGCCGGTGAATCTCATGGTCCGTGTTTGACGGCCATCCTTGAGGGACTTCCCGCAGGGCTGAAACTCGATGCGGAAGGTATTTCAAAAGACCTTGCAAGGCGGCAGCAGGGCTACGGCCGCGGCGGCCGCATGAAGATTGAGCAGGATAGGGCGGAGATTCTCTCCGGCGTTCGTTTTGGCGAGACCATTGGCAGCCCCATAACGCTTCGCGTCATCAATCGAGATTTTCAGAACTGGCTTGGCCGTATGGCAGCGTTTGGTGCACCAGAGGGAGAAAAGGTTACAGCGGCGCGACCCGGACATGCTGACCTCACAGGCGTTATGAAGTATGACCGCAAGGATGTCCGCGATATTTTAGAGCGCTCAAGCGCACGTGAAACGACGATGCGCGTCGCTGTCGGCGCGCTTTGCAAAGCGTTCTTGAAGGAAATCGGCATCGAAGTCGTCTCGCATGTCACGACGATTGGCGGCGTATCGGTCGATCCGGAAAGAATCGACCGCAAGACGATCGGAAAGAATGCAGTGCAGGAAGCATCTGAAGTCAGCTGCTGCGACCCGGAAGCGGCGGAAAAGATGAAAGCGCGCATTCGTGAAGCACAGGCGGCAGGGGATACGCTCGGCGGCATCTTCGAAGTCGTTGTCCGCGGCGTTCCCATCGGACTTGGCAGCTATATCCAGTGGGATCGACGCCTTGATGCAAAGCTGGCAGCGACGCTCATGGGTATCCAGGCGATCAAGGGGGTAGAAATTGGTGCGGGCTTTGCCTGTGCGATGCGTCCCGGGCAGTGAAATCCATGATGAAATCTTTGTGAATAAAAAGGGGCATCCCTTTCGTAAGACGAACCGCGCCGGCGGGCTGGAAGGCGGCATGACCAACGGTGAGGAGATTGTTCTTCGCGCCGTGATGAAGCCGATTCCGACGCTGATGCAGCCGCTGCATACGATGGACATTGCGACGCACGAACCAGTCTTGGCGAGTAAGGAGCGCAGCGACTGCTGTGCTGTTCCCGCAGCATCTGTTGTTGGAGAAGCGATGGTCGCCATTGCGATTGCCGCAGAAATCTGCAAGAAATTCAGTGCGGATTGTATGCGCGATCTAAAAGATGCCATTTCGCGTTATGAAGAGCGTCTGGGAAAGGAATGGTAAGCCATGGGTACAAATATCATTCTCATAGGCTTCATGGGAACAGGAAAGACAACGGTGGGAAAACTTCTTGCTAAAACCTTGCAGTATCCCTTTATCGACCTCGATGAAAAAATTGAAACCGATAACGGCATGACCATTCCGAAGATATTTGAAGAAAGGGGAGAGTCGTACTTCCGTGCCCGCGAAAAAGATGCGGTGCGTGAGATAAGAGCACTCGAGTGCCATGTCATCTCAACGGGCGGCGGCACGCCGGTGGATGCAGAGAATGCCGCTATGCTGCGAGAAGCAGGATTTGTCGTCTCACTTCATGCAGATATTGATACCATCACGCAGCGGACAAGTGCCAAGGGCGAGCGTCCTGTGCTGGATGGTGCAGAGGACGAGAGCCGCAGGAAAGCCGTAGAGCGCGTTCTTGCCTCTCGTAAAGAAGCTTACAGCCGCGCAGATATATGCATTGATACAGCAGCGATGCGCCCAAGGGAAGCCGTTCATGAAATCATCTGTGCGTTAAAAGAAAAGAGGAATGCGCATGCGTAAGGTTGAGGTACCACTCGGTACAGAATCCTATACGATTTTCATCGATGCATTGGTGGAAAGAGAAATTGTCGCCTTTACGAATGCGGCGGATTTTTCTAAGAAAGCCCTGATTATCACCGACACGAATGTCGGACCGCTCTATGCGGAAAAATTAAAGGAAATGCTTTGTAAGGCAGGGCTGAAAGCGCATGTTGCGACGGTACCTGCCGGAGAATCTTCCAAGAGTCTTGCCGTCGCAGAAGAACTCTTTACGAAGTGCATCGAACTGGGGCTTGACCGGAAGTCTGCCATCTATGCGCTTGGCGGCGGCGTCGTCGGGAGATCTGGCTGGTTTTATCGCGGCATCTTATATGCGCGGCGTTCCGTTCATCCAGGTGCCGACCAGTTTGCTTGCCATGGTGGATTCGAGTGTCGGCGGCAAGGTCGCGGTCAACCATCGCCTCGGAAAGAATCTCATCGGTGCGTTTTATCAGCCGAAAGCGGTCTTTATGAATCTCGCGTGGCTCAAAACATTGCCGAAACGCGAAATTTATACAGGACTTGGCGAGATTATCAAATACGGCATTATCGTCGATGCAGAATTTTTCGCCTATCTTGAAAACCACAGTGGGGAAATCCTCGCACTGGCACCTGAAGCGACGGTACATATGGTGGCGCGCTCCTGCGAAATAAAGGCAGAGGTCGTCGGTAAGGATGAAAAAGAAGCTGGACTTCGCCGTATACTGAACTTCGGGCATACGATTGGGCACTCGATTGAAAAAGAAACGGAATACAAACGTTACAATCATGGAGAAGCTGTCGCCATCGGCATGGCAGGTGCGGCAGACATCAGCCGTCAGATTGGTATGATTTCCGAAGTGGATGAAGTGCGCGTAAAGAATCTTATCAAAGAGCTGCATCTTCCAATACAGGCGGAAGGCTGTATCGTCGATGCGATGTATCAGGACATCTTTCATGATAAAAAGCCATCAACGGCAAGGTGAACTGGGTGCTTATGGAAGCTATCGGAAAAGTAACCGTCCGAAGCGATGTTCCGAAAGATGTTGTTTGCAGCGCGATGGCAAGTTGTCTCTAAGGCAGATGCCTTGTGATGGATAGTTCGGAAGAAAAATGACAGTCATCAGAATTTCTGTGGCTATGGGAGAGTTGTAAAATGAAGAAAATACTCTTGCTGGTTTTCTTCTTGTTTCTTGCAATTGTCGGCGGCGTTGTCAGCATTATGCTCGGGTCGGTCTCAATCCCGATCAACGAGATACTGTCTGCGCTCACAGGATCTGGAGCAGGTATGCACGCAGAGATATTACAGAACATCCGCCTGCCGCGCACCATCGTTGCAGCACTTGTCGGTATCAATCTCGCGCTTTCTGGAGCAATCTTGCAGGCGATTATGAAGAATCCGCTGGCCGACCCGCATATCATCGGCATCTCTTCGGGCGCGGGGTTACTAGGGATTCTCGTCATGCTGACGATGCCGGCGTACAGTTATCTCGTGACACCCGCTGCCTTTCTTGGCGCGATGGGGGCGGCGATGCTCATCTACATCCTCGCGTGGAAGAATGGCATTCGCCCGATTCGTATCATACTGGCCGGTGTTGCTGTCTCGGCGTTTCTATCGGCATTTATTTCTGCGCTGATGATTTTATACAGCGACCGCGTTCACTCTGCACTCATGTGGATGGTCGGCGGATTGTCGGCGCGCAGCTGGCCGCACGTTGCGATGCTTTGGCCCTATACACTTGTGGGCGGTATCTTGACCCTTTTTGCCGCAAGGCATTTGAACATCCTACAGCTTGGCGACGAGATGGCAAGGGGCTGGGACTTCCTGTCGAGCGCACGCGGCTGATGCTCACCGCCGTCGCAGCTCTGCTTGCTGCAAGCGCGGTTTCTGTCGTCGGTTTGCTCGGCTTTGTTGGACTCATTGTGCCGCATGCAGCGCGTTTGATGATCGGCTCAGATTATCGCTGCTTGTTGCCGGCATCGGCCATTTTGGGCGCAGCGACATTGATGTACAGTGACACCTTCGCACGCATGGCATTTGCACCGGTCGAGCTTCCTGTCGGCATCATCATGGCTGTTCTCGGTGCACCGTTCTTTCTCTTTCTCCTTCGAAGGGAGCTTTGATCATGTTGCTTTCTGTGAAAGGGCTGTCAGTTGCCATCAAAGGGCACCAGATTTTAAAGAATATCTCTCTGAATTTTACAGAAGAAAAGCGTACGGCGATTATTGGCCCGAACGGTGCCGGTAAATCGACACTCCTTCGAAGTATGGTAGGCATTCGGCACGATTACGAAGGGCAGGTGCTCTTAAACCATGCGGATACACGGAAGATCGGTACGAGGGAGCTTGCCAAAAGCATTGCGATTCTTCCGCAGGGCGCAGCCGCACCACCAGATACTACGGTGCGCCGTCTCGTCAGTTACGGCAGGTTTCCCTATCGCTCTGTCTTTTGGAAATTCAGATGCTAAAAAGGATCGTGAGGCGATCGAATGGGCGATGAGGGTAACGCATGTCGAGGACTTTGGCGAACGTCAGATTGATACGCTGTCCGGCGGTGAGCGTCAGCGCGCCTTTCTTGCCATGACGCTTGCACAGCAGCCTAAAATCCTCCTGCTGGATGAGCCGACGACGTATCTTGATATTGCGCATCAGCTTGAAGTCATGAACATTGTAACCGAAGTCAATCGTCGCTATGGCATCACAGTTATCATGGTGCTGCACGATATCAATCACGCGCTGCAGTTTGCCGATGAGATTGTCATCATCAAGAATCATGGCATCTACGGACAGGGAACGCCGGAAAAGTTGATGACGGTGGAAACGCTCGCCGAGGTTTTTGGTGTTAGGGCAGATCGTTTCATCAATCAAGAGGGACATGTCGTCTTATCGCCTGTGGGATTGGTAGGAAAAAGATAATACTTTCCGCGCATGTGCGATGACTTTAAGGGAACATATCGCATAGCATATCCTCACACGGATAAAAGTATAGATAGAAAGAGGCCACGAGCAGTAACTCGTGGCCTCTTTTTCGTGAACAATCTTTATTATATGGCAGAGACAATTATGAAAATAATTTTTAATCTCTATTGAAATGAAAATGATAATATGATATACTCTCAATAAAATGAAATTGAGTGTAGTACTTAATCTCATAGTTTTTATTCATCTGTTTTTCAAGGAGATGTTTTCGTGGAAAGCACTTGGGAGCTCTTTCAAAAGGGCGGTCCTGTTATGTATGCCCTGCTTATCTGCTCGATTGTGGTTATTGCTGTTGCCATTGAGCGGTATCGTTTTTACAAGCAGGCTGGTAGAAATGCAACACCTTTTATAGCGAAGCTGCCGGAGATGCTCGGATCTTGTGATGCGAACCAAGCCGCTGAACTCTGCGTGGTAGAGAACACTGCACCGAGCTATATTGTCGAAGCAGGGCTCGCGCACAGGCTGCGGGCGACAGCGTTGACCTTGCACTGGATACGGCCTATGGCGAAATGGCAATGAAGCTCCGCGCACGTCTCAATTATCTCTCAATGATCGTTACGATGGCGCCGTTGCTCGGCCTTCTTGGAACGATTTCCGGTATGATACAGTCGTTCAGCATCTTCAGCGTTCGCGCAGGTGAACCGCTTGCGATTACAGGCGGTATCGGCGAAGCACTGATCGCTACGGCAACCGGTCTTTGTGTTGCCATCTTCTCCCTTGTCATTCATACCTATTTTTGTACAGCGGCTCGATGAGATGCTTGCGACACTGGATAAGGCGGCATCCGCCATGCGTAATTTCGACAAGGAAAAGAGGAGGAAAAGCGATGAAGCGTGACTTTCGCATTACGAAAGAGCCGCTCGTCATGATCATCCCGATGATCGATATCATGCTGTTTCTCTTGGTGTTCTTCATGATCAGCACGATCTATATGGTGCAGACAAATACCGTGCAGGTTGCACTTCCTCAGGCAGCTGCTTCGAAGATGGAAACGCGGCCGAACATCGTTCCAATCACGGTGACGGATAAGGGAGATGTCCTCTACGATAAAGATTCAATTCCGAATCAGGATATTGAAGGAAAAGTCAAGGCGTCTCTGGCTTTGGACCCTGATACGGTTTTTGTCCTTCGTGGTGACAAGGCGGCAAACTATGAACGCGTTGTGCGGGTTCTCGATCTCTTGAAGCGTGCCGGTACGCGTCACGTCTCCATTGCAACGGAGACTGCGGGGAGGCAGTAAGATGCGCTTTAAAAGCTATTGGCGAACGACGATATTGATTGCGGTCTTTCTGCACTTCTTCGTTTGCCTGGCTCTCGCCGTCGTAGTACCAAGGCTTCACTTCGATACCGACCCGATTCCTGCAGATGAGATGGAAGTTGTCGATCTCGAGGATCCCGGAGTGAGCGAAGAGGAGACAGAGAAGGAACCGGAACAAAAGACGGAAGAGCAGCCGGCAGCAGCGCCGGAGCCGAAAGCTCCAATACCTGTACAGGAAACGACACCGCAGCAGGAGCAGACCTCTGACGAACCGATGGATGTACCTGAGATGTCTCCAACTGTGGCAGAGGATCTGAACGAAGCTGTTGCAGCGATGAATGGGCAGGGAGGCTCCAGTAAATCGGCTGGTTCATCCAATGGCAAGCCAACGGGGAAAACGGCTTTCGCTGGAAATCCTGCACCGCCTAATCAGTACATTGGTGCCGAAATTGTTGGCGGTGATACACCGAATACGAGCGGTACGGATTTTCGTGGTATCGTTGGCCTTCTTGTCGCTGTTGATGAAAAGGGAAAGCCTGTCGGTTGCGTTGTACAGCGCACGAGTGGCAGGAAGATGATCGATCAGGTGGCTATCAACAGCGTGTATCGGCTTCAGTTCTCGCCTGCTATTGATGACAGAGGGATGCCGATGAAGACGAGACGTGTCGTCAAGTTTGTCTTCGATGGTTCGAGCCCACATCGTTTTGATGATGATGAGAATAAGCGCATTCGCGCGGCGCGTCAGATTTACGAAGCGCAAAAAGCTAATTCCCAGAACCAGTAGAGTTTCAGTAATTTACAAGACTGGCGCAAGGGGCTTGGCGATTCGATATGTGAAAGGACAGCTAGAAGGTGAAAGTTTGAAAAAGATATTTTTATTCTTGATGGCGTTCATGCTCTTCTTCCTACCGGTCACGCATGCAGATCCACATTGGGAGGAGATTGCGGGACGCATCGCGGACACTGTCGATCAGGCAGTTGTGTCGTACAACAACGGAGATGCCGAGGGCGCAAGAGAACTCATCAATACTTCTTATTACGGCATCTACGAAAAAGAAGGCATGGAAAGCGTGATGCGCAGCGCAGTTTCTTCAAAAGAAACCAACTTGACAGAGTACCAATTCTACAAGGTTAAGAAGGTAATGAAGGATGGGAGCTGATGCAGCGACGGTACAGCAGGAAGCCGATAAGCTCAAGGCAATGGTCAATGACAATGTTTCGGCTCTTAAGAATGCGCATGGCACCTCAGGTCTTGCGGCGTTTCTTCCAGCGTTTCTCATCCTTCTCCGCGAGGGTCTCGAGGCGATTCTCGTCCTCGTTGCCATCATTGCCTATCTGAAGAAGTCTGGCAATGGAAAACATTTGAACGTCGTCTACAATGCCTCGATTGCAGCTATCATCGCGAGTTTTATTTCGGCGTATATCTTCGCGACGATCCTCAATAACAACACTGGCGGCATCAGCCGCGAGGTGCTTGAAGGCGGTACTGCACTGTTCGCGGTTGTCGTCTTGCTCCTCACGAGCGCATGGCTCGGCGGCAAGGCAGATAAAGATACTTGGAAAGCCTACATTGACGGTCTTGTCAAAACGTCGGTTACGCAGGGGACAGCTCGCGCGCTCGGCGCTGCTGCCTTCCTCGCTGTTTATCGTGAGGGTGCCGAAGTCATTCTATTTCTACCAGGCGCTGTTTAACAATGCCGCGGCAGATGTCGATATGATTTGGGCAGGCTTTGGCGCCGGGTGTGTAGCACTCGCCATCATTTTCTTCGCCATTCAGCACGGTATCCTGCGCATCCCGCTTCGCCCGTTCTTTATCTTTACCAGTGTTCTCATGTATCTCCTTGCGGTCAGCTTTACCGGCGGCGGCATCTCAGAGCTTCAGGAGGGCGGTGTCGTAGGTGTTACGCAGATAGAGAATTTCCCGATTCCGCCGAATGATATTCTAGGTATCTATCCGACCGTCGAGACGGTTGGTGCGCAGATTATACTGCTGCTCATCGGCGCTGCTATGGTTTTCTATGCACGCCGTAAGAATAAGAAGGTAAAAGCGGTTTAAAATTTTTGGGTAAAAACGGATTCCTCCCGTTTTACATAGGGCAGGGCGTTGTCCATTGTGGAGAGAACTTATAAGACCATAGTTCCTATGGCAAGGTTTTTGCATATCCCAGAATCTCCTAGTTTTAGCGATGGGGAGCACGTCAGATCCGAGAAGCGATGCTTCTGATCAATGTATTCTATTCAAAGGAGTTGTTCTAAAGATGAAATCATTCAAACTCAAGCATCTCAAAAAGGCTTTTGCTGTTGCGGCTATCGCGGCTACAGCGTTCACCTTCAGCGCCAGCACGTCGTATGCAGCCGGCTTCACAGAATATCCGATTGGTGATGAAATCGAAGATACGACAAATCACTTCAAGGTTGCGCTCGTTTACTTCCAGCCGATCCAGATGCTTCCGGAAGGTCAGCAGCTTTCCCCGGATCAGGCAGATATGCATATCGAGACGGATATTCATGCAACAGAAGGCAATGATACGGGCTTTGGTGTAGGCGAATGGATCCCTTACCTCCGTGTTCATTACAAGTTCACAAAGCGCGAGACGGGACAGAGTGTTGAAGGTGTCTTCATGCCGATGAACGCTGACGATGGTCCGCATTATGGTGCAAATGTCAAGCTCCTCGGTGCTGGTACCTATGATATGCACTTCTCCATCGACAGCCCCTATGATCAGGGGTATGGTCTTCATGTCGATGAAGAGACGGGTGTTAAGGGACGTTTCTGGACGAAGCCGGTTGAGATGAACTGGGTATTCAACTATGTTCCGCGCCGCTGGTAAGAAGCATTAGAAATCCCGCCTTCCCTTTATCTTACTTCAGGGAAGGCTTTTCTTTCCATATAGGAGAAAGCGTGGTGTAAGGGACTATGTTGCAACTATTCCTGCAACAATTTATACCGGCCATGGAGCAAGTCGTGACGCTGGCTGTTCCGCTCGGCATCCTCTATGCAATCTTGCAGCGTCTCCCTGCAAAGGGATATCAGACAGGGTATCGTTCGGCTATCAAGTGGGGATTCTGGCTTTCCATTGCCATTGTTGTCGCCCGTGTCGGCACGCGCAATGCAGTCAGCCGCGAAGGCGTAGAAGGCATTGCCATTACGATTGCCTTTCTTGCAGAAATCGTCTGCATTGTTTTGCTCGCACGCGGACGCGGTCAGGAAGAAAAGCCTTATGCACCGTTAAAATATAGTGCTATTGTTTTAGGACTCCTTCTCTTTTTCTATCATGGGATGGAAATTTGGTTTATCCCGGTCGGCAGCGCCATTTCTGCCGCGGGCGACTATACATCGACGAACTTCTTTGTCAAGCTTGCGGGCTTTGGTGCAGGGTTCTTATTTGGATGTATTGGCTCTTACGTTGTTTATCGTGCAGCAGCGGCACTGAATGACAAGCGATTGGTCTTTGTCTTCATCGTTCAGGCACTTGCTATGATGGTACAGCAAGGCATCTTTCTCGTCCAACTCTTTCTCGCACGGCATATCATTTCGAGCGAATCCGTGCTCTCTTTGATGGCGCCGATTATTGACCATTCTTCGTGGCTCATCTTCATCATCTTTTTTGCCGTGCTCTTTGTGCCGATTACGCTCTATTCACAGAAACGCCCGGCACGGCCGGCGGATATGAATCCCGCACGATATCGCCGTCTTATTCAGGGCGTTATTCATAAGCGTCGCTGGGGCGCTGCTACGGTTGTCGCGCTTATCTTCATGGTCGCGTTTTCAAGTTTTTGGTCTCGCTATGCCAATAAGCAGGTTGAATTAGTTAAGCCACAGCCAGTGGTTCCCGTAGGAGATCACGTCGACCTTCCGCTTGGCGATGTCAACGATGGGCATCTGCACCGCTTTGTCTATCAGGCATCTGGTGGTCAGCAGGTTCGGTTTATCGTCATATTGAAGGGCGGCAATTCGTACGGCGTCGGTCTGGATGCCTGTGAAATCTGTGGTCCTACGGGCTATTACGAACGTGACAATCAGGTCGTCTGCCGCCTTTGCGATGTCGTCATGAACAAAGCGACAATTGGTACAAAGGGTGGCTGTAATCCGATTCCACTCGAGCATCAGGTCACCGAAGGCAATCTTCGCATTCCAGTCGAAGCACTGGAGGCGGCAAAGAAGATATTTAATTAAAAAAGGGGGGAGTTTGTTTGTTTTGGCAGATGGTAAAAGGAGCGCTGATTCGTCAGAGAAAGCGCTTTATACTCATCGCACTCACGGTTGCGCTCGGCGTTTCGTTGGCTGCCGCCATGCTGAACGTCATGTTCGACATCGGCAATAAAGTCAATGAGGAGCTGAAGGCCTACGGTGCAAACATCACCGTTACGCCGCGAAATGCCTCCGTCCTTCGTGATATATATGGCGTGGAAGGCGGCAGTCAGGCGTATCTGAATGAATCGGATATCGGCAAGATAAAGACGATCTTTTGGACGAACAATATCATCGCTTTTGCACCGGAGCTTAAAGAACAATTGACGCTTTCTGGTGGGCAGTCCGTACCGATCATCGGCACTTGGTTTACGCATTCCATACAGCTTCCTACCGGTGAAGATTTTGCATCCGGCACCGAGCCGATGAAGTCTTGGTGGCAAGTTGACGGCGCATGGCCGACGGAAGCAGCAGATGAGGTTCTCGTTGGCGCAAAACTCGCGCAGAATCTTGGCATCTCTGCTGGGGATACGATCTCTTATACACAAAATGGAACAGAAGGCACGCTTAAAGTCACGGGCATTGTTTCGGGCGGCGGCACAGAAGATGATGCCATCACAGCAAACCTTGGCTTTGTCCAAGGTCTGTTCGGGCACGAGGGAAAGATTGACAAGATCGAAGTCAGTGCGATGACGACGCCGGAAAACGATCTTGCTCGAAAGGCAGCAGAAAATCCGGAGCGCCTTTCACAAAAAGAGCGTGAGATCTGGTATTGTACATCCTATGTCAGTTCGATCGCATATCAGATTGAAGAGGCCATTCCCGGCGCAACGGCGCAGCCTGTCCGTCAGATTGCAGAATCAGAGGGAAAGATTCTGGATAAGACGCAGATGCTTATGATGCTCATCACGATCTTATCGCTTATCTCGGCAGCACTTGGTGTCTCGAACCTCGTCAGTGCAAATATCATGGAGCGCAGCCGTGAGTTCGGACTGATGAAAGCGCTCGGTGCGACGAACCTTTCCGTCATCTTGATGGTTTTTGGTTGAAATCTTTACAGCGGGCATCATCGGCGGCGTTGTTGGCTACCTCGGCGGTCTTTTGCTGGCGCAGGCAATTGGACATACCGTCTTTGGCTCTGGCATAGCAAGTAATCTCGTCGTGCTTCCGGTTGTCGCTGTCCTCATGGCTCTGATGCTTTTTATCGGAAGTGTCCCCGCCATTCGTATGCTGCCTCGCTTCCAGCCAGCGAGCGTCCTTCATGGCAGGTGATTCGATGTACAAAAAAATATCGCTTTTTACCGACGATGATTGTGCAATCGCTTTGGCGTCAGAAATCGCGCATGGCGATCGCGCTCCTCGCTGTTGCGGTCGGTGCAGCGATCATCTCAGGTATGATTACGGTTTATCGCGAAGTTCCGGCACAGCTCGGTCGTGAATTTCGTGCCCTACGGTGCCAATGTTCTCATTCTTCCTTCGGGCGATCATGCCAGCTTTTCACAAGAATCCTTTGCTCGTGCAAAAGACGCGCTCAGCGGCGAGGAAGTCGTAGGCGTTGCGCCGTTCCTTTACGATCGTTTGAAATTAACAAGCAGCCGGTTTTTAACCGGCGGTACGGATTTTGCCGAAGTGCAGAAGGTCAGCCCGTATTGGCTCGTCAAAGGCGAATACCCCACAGAGGGGAAGCATGAAATCCTGCTCGGTGCAGAGATTGCCAAGAAATTCTCCCGCGATCCGGAAAGCCTTATCGGCGATACGGTGACGGTCAGCGCAGGAGAGGGTACGGCAATAAAGACCTATACGGTTTCCGGCATCGTCAGCACGGGCGGCAAGGAAGAATCCTTCGCCTTCATGAACCTTGACGAGCTGCAGTCTCAGATCGATAAGCCCGGTGAGATAGGTCTGGCGCAGGTTAGTATCGTCGCTGACGGCGACAAGCTGCAAAGTGCGGAAGAAGCTATGCGAAAGGCAGACAGTTCGATTTCCGTCGAAGAGGTTCAGCAGATCGCTCATTCAGAGTTTAACGTCCTTTCTAAGCTGCAGGTTCTGATCCTGCTCGTCACAATCATCGTCCTCATCTTGACGCTCATCTGCGTTACAACGACGATGACGGCGGTCGTCACAGAGCGCCGCAGGGAGATTGGCCTAAAGAAGGCACTCGGTGCGTCGAACCCCGATATCATCAAGGAATTTTGGGCGACGGCTGTATTCTCGGTGCCATCGGCGGCGTACTCGGCAGTTTTTTTCGGCTATCTCTTTGCGCAGAGCGTCAGCATGAATGTCTTTTCGAGAGCCATTAGCTTTGCACCAGCGATCGCAGTTCTTGCCATTGCACTTTCCATCCTCGTGACGGGCGTCGCCAGCCTGATTCCTGTCCGCATTGCTACGAATGTTGACCCCGCCATTGTCTTGCGGGGAGAGTAAGGAGTTCTTATGAGCCTTTCTAGAAATGAAAGATGTCTCCATGCTTTACGGCGGCAAGGTTCCCGCACTTTCCCAACATCAATCTTTCGGTGGAAAAGAACGATTGGCTTGCTGTCATGGGACCATCCGGCTCCGGCAAGACGACACTTATGAATATCATCGGCTGTATGGATCATGCGACAAGCGGTACTGTCATACTGGATGGTCTTGATCTCACGAATGTCTCGGATAAAGAGCTGACCGAAATCCGCCGTGACAAGATCGGCATCGTCTTTCAGCAATTCCATCTGATTCCGTATTTGACAGCTGTCGAAAACATCATGGCGGCGCAGTACTATCACAGTATTCCAGATAAGGATGAAGCGCTTCAGGCGCTGGATCGCGTCGGTTTGAAGGATCGTGCCGAGCATCTGCCAAGCCAGCTGTCGGGCGGCGAACAGCAGCGTGTCTGCATTGCCCGTGCCCTCATCAATTATCCGGTTCTCATCCTTGCCGACGAACCGACGGGCAACCTCGACGAGAAGAATCAGAACCTTGTCATGCAGATTTTTCATGAACTTCACGACGAAGGGACATACGATTCTGACTGTCACGCATTCGGCAGAAGTCGGTGAAGAAGCAGAGCGCTGCGTCATCATCGAACATGGACATCTCGTCGAAAAAAAGCAGGAAAAGAAGGGAAGGGAAAAAAGGGCATGAGTGCAGGAGAAGTAAAGAAGGAAGCAACCTCCATGTTTTTCTTTATGTCCCGCAGGAAAAGGATCGCTGCGGCACTGGTGGCAGGGCTGGCAGCGGCATCACTTTTTCGCCGGATGCAGCAGTTGCTGCGACGATACAGCGAAACAATCAGATCCGTCTACACAGGAAACATCGGGCAAGGCAGCGACTATCGACCTTTCGAATGCGAAAGATGGCACCTATCAGGCGGAAAGCAGCGCAAACGATACTTATGGCCACGGTAAGATCGCCATTACCATACAGGATCATAAGATTACGAATTGTACGTACTTCGGTATCGATAAAGAAGGTGCGCTGAAGGGCGAAGAATACGGCAAAAAAAATGGTCAGATCACGAATGAACAGACCTATAAAAAGGCGCAGAACGCCGTTAAGGCGAATGCTACCTATGCAAAAGAGCTCGTAGAAAAGCAGCAGCTATCCGAAGTCGATGCTATCTCCGGTGCGACGATCTCTTACGAACAATTCGCAGAGGCAGCGCAGAAGGCGATAGAAGAGGCTAAGAAGTGAAGCGTTTTTTGGGCAAGGCGGGCATCATGCTCGTCTTGCTTATTTTTTTGTGCGTGCTGACGACACTATCCCATGCATGGTATCCTTTAGAAATACGCGAGCAAACAGGAGATGAGACCGCGCAGGAAGATTTCTTTTCCATGGATACCCCGATGACAGTTCTCGTCTCGGGAAAAAATGCAAAAGAGGAAGCAAGAGAAGCACGCGAAATGCTCGAAGGGGATGACGCACGCTGGTCACCGACAAAAGAGGGCAGTGACGTCTATCGAATCAACCATCATATTGGAGCATACGTTGGTGTTGCAGAGGAAACAAAAGAACTGATAGCACAGTCTATCCGTGTCGGCAGAGAAACAAACGGAGCGTTGGACATTACACTGCTGCCCGTTCTCAGAGCATGGGGCTTTTCCGGCGGTGCGCATCGTGTACCGCGTGATGATGAGCTGCAAGCGGCACGAGCTTTGACAGGACTTGCAAAGCTGCATAGCAAGGATGGGCGAGAACCGGCAGTCATGTTGGAATCCGGTGGAATAGAGCTCGGTGCAACAGCCAAAGGTTATGCGTCAGAACTGGTCGCAGAGCGCCTTCGTGCAAAAGGCATAACCTCTGCGCTCCTAAATTTAGGGGGAAATGTTGAGGTCATCGGAAAAAAGCCGAATGGCTCGCTTTGGAAAATTGGCATTCGAAATCCCTTTGGCGGCGATCCAATCGGTGTACTTCAGGTTTCGGATACATCAGTGGTCACCTCTGCGATTGACCAGCGCTTCTTCATCGATGAAACAGGACATCGCTATTGGCATATCATCGATCCCACGACGGGGAAGCCGGCGCAGAGTGGGTTGGCTTCCGCTACGATTATCATGCCGGACTGTGGGTATGCCGATGCTTTATCCACCGCAGTCTTCGTCATGGGGAAAGATTCGGCATTTGCGCTCTGGAAGGAAAAAGGGGATTTTGAGATGATTTTAGTCGCAATGAATGGTAAAATCTACGTAACTGAGGGGTTCAAGCCTCATTTACGCCAAGCGAGGGTTTTTACTGTTGAGGTGTTGCATGAGTAAGCATTCTGTTCCATTAAGGCACGTCGCATCATGGAAATTATTTGCCATCGTCGGTGTCATTTTTCTCATTGCCGTCTTGCTGCTGATGTTTCGTGGGCAAGCAGAGAAGGGATCTGTTGAGATATTGCAGGATGGAAAGATCATAAAGACGCTTTCAAAAAGCGAGTTAGAACACGATACGTCCTTTCGAATTTCTTACGGTGAACACTATAACATCGTGCAGATAAAAAGATGGTAAGATTCGTATCAAAGAAGCTGACTGCCCGGATCAGATTTGTGTCCGCATGGGGGAACTATCCGAGAAGGGCTCGATCATCTGTCTGCCGCATCGCCTTGAGATACGCTTTCAAAAAAAAGCAGGCAGCGAAGATGAACTTGATGGAGTGGCAAGATAATGCTAAATGATGCCTATAAGTATAGAAAGACAGAGGGCATTTGTCCCTCTTTTCTTCATGAAGGCATGACGCGGCAGCGTATATCGACAAGGCGTCTGCTGCTCATGTCCTTTTTCGTCGCTCTGTCTCTCTCGCTCTATGTGGCAGAATTCTTTCCTGCCGATTCTTCCTATTGTTCCAGGCGTGAAAATCGGGCTGGCAAACATTGTGACGATCTACGTCCTCGTTCATTTTCGCTTTCGTGAGGCTCTCGCTGTTCTCTTGATACGCATTTTTTTAGGTGCATGCTTGATCGGTGCGGTATCCGCACCGCCGTTCAGTGCGGCGGGTGGTCTTTCTTCTCTCTTTTTCTGTCTTTTGCTCCTGCGATTTTTACCCAATTTGCCGCTCTGGTTCTTAGGTGCCATGGGGGGAGCCGTGCATAATACAGGGCAGATATTGATCGCAACGATTTGGCTTTCAAGCACCGATGTCTTTTTTTCTACTATCCTGTTCTTTTGCTGTCTGGTATAACAGCGGGGCTTGTCACGGAGGCTGTGCACAGCTTTTTAGATAAACGCTTGAATAAAGTTTCTCTAAAATAAAGTCTTTTCAAGATAAGTACATGCTGCATTGCTTCTTGTTGTAGGATAAAATTCTACAGATCCCTATTGCTTTTTATTTATAATAGAGATAAAAAAATGATTATCCTTGACAGAATGTTTTTTAGTCTATTATCGAGAATGATAAAAGCTCGCCATTCTCAGAGCATAGGAGAAATAATTTTATCTAGGGGAGGTTCTTCGCATGACATTGAAAGAGGCCAAAACGGGTATGACAGTAAAAATCCGTAACATTGGCAGCACAGATTTGAAAGAGCGTCTAATGACCATGGGACTGACGCCCGGAACGAAGGTAACGATTCTTCGCTCTGCACCGCTCGGCGACCCGATCGCCATCGGTGTTCGTTCCTATAACCTTGCGTTGCGCAAGATGGATGCACAGTACATCGAGGTTGAGCAGGTCGGTTGATTTTGAGAGGAGTTCTTTTTTCATGTCTACTTTAGCTGTTGCACTTACCGGTAATCCGAATACCGGCAAGTCGACAATTTTCAACGAATTGACGGGGGCGCGCCAGAAGATTGGTAACTGGCCGGGCGTTACGGTCGATAAAAAAGTCGGCTATACCCGCTACAAGGATCGTGCGATTTCCATCGTCGACCTTCCTGGTACGTACAGTGTCAATGCGCGCAGCCCAGAGGAAAAGATTGTCATTGATTACCTGATGAACAATAAGCTTGACCTTGTCATGGATGTTGTTGACAGTTCAAATATTGAACGCAATCTCTTCCTGACTGTTCAGCTTTTGGAGCGAGGTATTCCACTTCTCATTGACCTCAATATGCAGGATGATGCAGAGCGCCGCGGCATTAAGATCGATACGCGGAAGCTTGAAGAAATCATTGGTATGCCGGTGGTCGAAACGATCGGACGCAGCAGCAAGAGCCGAGCAAAGCTCCTCGACATCTTCACGAGCACGGTTATGGCAAACTATGAAGTTAGTCCAACCGTACAGAAGCATATCGATAAAATCCAGGAAATTCGCCAGTCTGCAAAGTCTGACGAGGAGAAGGAAGAAGCGATTATCGAAGCGCGTTACGACCTCATTGGCAAGATTATGGAGCATGCAGTCGATATGGGCAACGTCGGTCAGACGAGCTCCGAAAAGATCGATCGCTACCTGGCAAACGGCATATTAGCATTACCGATTTTCTTAGCCATCTTATATTTGGTTTTTCAAATCACGTTTACTTGGATTGGTCAGCCGATTGCAGATGGACTCGATGAACTCATCAACACCGATTTTGTCGATTTCAGCAAAGACTTCCTGACCGATGCCGGCGTTGCCGACTGGATGGTCTCGCTTGTCTGTGACGGCATCATCTCCGGTGTCGGTGCGGTCTTGACGTTCGTTCCTCTGATCTTTGTTCTGTTCTTCTGCCTATCCTTCCTTGACGGTACAGGATACATGGCACGCATCGCCTTTGTCATGGACCCGATCATGCGCCGCTGCGGTCTTACGGGTAAGGGCATCATGCCGCTAATGATGGGCTTTGGCTGCGGTGTTCCTGCCATCATGGGTGCGCGTGCGCTGGATTCAGAAAAGGATCGCATGATTTCGATTCTCGTTACGCCGTTCCTCACCTGCGGTGCAAAGCTGCCGATCATGGCACTCTTTGCTGCAATGTTCTTTCCGGATAATGCGGCAAATGTTGTCTTTGCGATGTATGTCATCGGTATGGTCATGGCAATTATCGTGGCAAAAGGTCTCGGTTCGACGATTTTCAAATCGAAGGGTTCTACCTTCCTTCTCGAGCTGCCGCCGTATCGTATGCCGGATATGAAGTCCGTGATGCTCGAGACATGGGATAAGGGCAAGGGCTACCTCATCAAAGCCGGTACGATTATCTTTGCGGCTTCGGTTCTGCTCTGGATTCTTTCCAACTATAACTTCAGTGGTCCGTGTGAAATCGAAGACAGCATTCTCGCAACGCTCGGCGACTATATCTCGAAACTCTTTATTTTCCAAGGCTTTGAGTCTTGGGAAGCCGGTGCAGCTGTTCTTTCTGGCATCCTGGCAAAGGAGACAGTCGTGGCTACGATCGGTATCCTTTATGGTGCTGGTGATGTTTCGACAGAAGCAGAGGATGCAGCAGATACCGCTTCTACAATGATGAGTACGGGAATGGCGAGTGCTTTCACGAGCCTTTCTGCTTTTGCTTTCATGGTGTTCTCGCAGCTCTACACGCCTTGTGTTACGTCAATGGGCACCATAAAGAAGGAAGCAGGCGGATGGAAATGGGTCGGATTCTCTGCCGTCTACATGTTCGTCATCGCTTGGTTTGTTTCTCTCATCGTATACCAAGTGGGACGTCTGCTTGGCTTTTTGATTGAAAGTGAGCCGCATACTTGCGACTTTCATCGTACATTCGGCAAATAGAACCGTAGGAACTACGGGGATAGCTTAGGAAATGAGTTTTCATGCAAGGAGGGGATTGCAATGGCGACTTTTATCTGCGGGGCATTCGTTGCTGCCGGGCTTTATCACGCACTGCGGCATGTCTACCGTAACTTCCAACTAGGCAGGGAAGATTGCTGCGGAGGCTCCTGTGATCATTGTTCCGGTACCTGCGGCGCTTGTCATCCCGTCTTGGATAAGAGTAAGGCGTAAGTCTTTTTCTTTCAAACTCTCGAGGAAACTCGGGAGTTTTTCTTTGTTATCCTTTGCCTCCTTCTCTTAAGTGCAACTTGTAATCTTTTTAAAAAGTCCGTTATAATGTAAAAATTACTATTCGAATATGGATTGGGATGGGTATTTTGATGATAAGAGAATCGGAAGGCTTTAAGAAATTTGTGGATGCCTGTCGTGCGTTTATTGCACCAAATTGTTTGCGACTGGATGAGCCAATGAAACTTCATACGACGTTTGAAATTGGCGGTCCGGCAGATTGTCTGATCTTTCCGGCATCAAAAGAAGAGGCAGAGAAAGGTTTTGGCACTGGTTAAGGCTGAGAATCTTCCGCTGACAATCCTCGGCAACGGTTCGAATATACTTGTCCGTGACAAAGGCATTCGCGGTGTCATTGTTAAGTTTGCACGCCCTATGTCACGTATTCTTGTAGAGGGAAACGTCATTCGTGCGGAAGCGGGCGCGATGTTAAAGGATGTTTCGGAAGTTGCCGCACAAAAACGGCCTTACGGGGCTTGAGTTTGCCTGCGGTATTCCAGGAAGTATCGGCGGAGCAGTCTTCATGAATGCAGGTGCTTATGGCGGTGAAATGAAAAATATCGTTTCCGAGGCTCTGTCCGTCGATACAGAGGGAAATCTTCATGCATATGAAAAAGATGCGCTGAAACTTGGCTATCGGCACAGCATCTTCCAGACAAATGGTGAAGCGATCGTAGAGGTATCGTTGACATTGGTACAGGGTGATCGAGTCAATATTCGTCAAAAAATGAAGGACTATACCAGACGGCGCGAAAGCAAGCAGCCGCTCGATATGCCAAGTGCCGGCAGCACATTCAAGCGCCCCACTGGATACTTTGCAGGAACTTTGATAGACCAAGCCGGCCTTAAGGGCTTTTCCGTTGGTGGGGCGCAGGTTTCGACAAAACACGCTGGCTTTGTTGTCAATGCGGACCATGCGACGGCTGAGGATGTGCAGAATCTCATCAAAGAGGTACAAAAGCACGTTAAAGAAGCGCATGGCGTCGATATTTATCCAGAGGTTCGTGTCATCGGGGATGCCTGAGATAGATTTTTTCTCTTTGCAGGTTTTTTCTTAAAAAGTCAGAATAGTATATATAGGTAGAAGATGAAACTTCTCTTTTTTATTCGATGATAAGGAAGGAGCGTTCATCATGAGGCTAAAATTTATTGGCGCAGCGCATATGGTTACAGGCTCCTGTTATCTCCTGCAGATCGGAGATGACAGCTTTTTGGTGGATTGCGGTATGTTCCAGGGGGCAAAGCGCATTCGAGAGCTGAATTATGAAGTCTTTCCCTTTAATCCCGCCGAAATTCGTGCCGTTTTTCTGACGCATGCACATGTCGACCATTGTGGATTGATTCCAAAACTCATCAAAGAAGGTTTTCAGGGAACTATCTATGCAACAAAGGCGACGTGTGAACTCGTTCAGATCATGCTGCCGGATTCGGCGCATATTCAGGAATCAGATGCTGTGATGATGACCCGCAAGGGACGCCGGCGTGGGGATGCTCCTGTCGAGCCGCTCTACACGCTTGATGAAGCCATGGAAGCGCTGAAGCATTTTGAAACGATTGCCTATGATACGCCATTTGATGTATCAGAAAATCTGTCATTGACCTTTCCGCGATGCCGGGCATATTCTAGGTTCTGCTATTCTTGAAGTGCGGGTTAGGGAAGGCGGTAAAGAAACGAAGCTCGTCTTTTCCGGCGACCTCGGCCAGCCGAATCAACCGATCATCAAGGATCCAACGATAATCGATGGTGCGGATTTCCTGCTCGTCGAATCGACGTATGGCGATCGGCTGCATCAGGTTTATGATAAGGAGACTGCCCTTCTTGAACTGATCAATGATACGATGGATCGCGGCGGCAACCTCATCATCCCATCCTTTGCCGTCGGCCGCACGCAGACATTGCTGTATTACTTCTACGATCTGTGGAAGTCCGGCAAGCTTGACGAGGATATTCCGATTATTCTCGACAGTCCGCTTGCCATTAAGGCAACACGCATTTTCCTGCAAAATTCACAGGACTTTGATGACGAAGCGATTGCTATCTTTACGAGGGAGCACTCTCTTATTCGCTTTCCGCAGCTGCAGATCTCAGAAACACCGGCAGAATCTCGTGCACTCAATAGCGAAGAGGGCTCTGCTATTATTTTGTCGGCATCGGGGATGGCGGATGCCGGGCGTATTCTGCACCATTTGAAACATAATCTTTGGCGTCCGGAGTCTACGATTCTCTTTGTTGGCTACCAAGCAGAAGGCAGTTTGGGTCGTCGGCTGATTGACGGCATCAAACGCGTGCGTATCCTCGGCGAAGAAGTTGCGGTAAAGGCGCAGATCAAGATGCTCGACGGTTTTTTCTGCTCATGCCGATCAGAATCAGATTCTATCTTGGATTTCTTCCCTGAAAACACCGCGGCCAGCAAAGGTCATTATCGTACATGGCGAAGGGCAGGCACAAGAGGCACTAAAAAGCCGCATTCAAAAAGAAGAAGGTCTTTCGTGTTACATTCCCTTCCGTGGTGATGAGATAAAGATTTCGGGACGCGCCTGCGACATCGTTCCATCGAATATTCCATCGGTCTCGGTCGAAATGGAGATGGAGGACTTCCTGCGCGACTACGATGCGGATTATCGTCAATTCCGTCAAAAGATTCTGCGGCTTGTCATCCGTCAGCCGAAGATGCTGGAGCCGACCATTCGCCTGATGACAAAAGGCAGAAATTATATTCGCAGGATTTTTGCACCGTTTAATATTTGATAAATTTTATCCTGCTTATGTATACCAAGGAACAAGGGATCTGCTTTCTTTTGAAGACAGATCCCTTGTTGTGCATCATTTCTTTCCCATGTATCTGAGGTAGGTCTCTTTCATTTCATTCCTTGTCTTTGCGCGCGGCCATAGCTCACCAAGTGCACCTTGGCGCATGCCAGCGGCTAAGTGGTCATAGAGTGTGGGATTTTCTTCGCCCAGTTTGGCAATGAGCTCTTTCACGGTCTGACGGATGGTATGACCGTCATTCGGACAAGGGGATGGCTCAGGTGTGAAGCCGTGATATTGGACGGCGGCACGTGTATCGCTTTCGCGGAAGTAGACGAGCGGACGGATGACTGTGAGATCGGTGCGGTCGAGATAGGTGACGGGCAGAAAAGTCTGAATCTGCCCTGAGTAGAGGAGGCTCATCAGGAAGGTTTCGACGGCATCATCGTTATGATGGGCATAGGCAATCTTGTTGTAGCCGTGTTCACTCGCATGTCTGTTCATGGCGCCGCGGCGGAAAAAGGCGCAGGTGAAGCATGGCTTTTTGCCGCCTTGCGCTTCAATCGTTCCCGCGATATCGACGTCTATTGTATCAAAGGGGACGTCGAGGTTTTCTACGAACTTGCGAATTCGCTCGACATCAAAGTTGACATCGGGAAACATCGGGTTGATGGTCAGTGCGGCAATCGAGAAATCTTTTTTCAGCCGCTCGCGCATACAGGCAAGCGCATAGGTTAGGAAGATACTGTCCTTGCCGCCCGATACACCGATTAGAATCTTGTCACCGTCTTGGATCATTTCAAATTCAACGATGGCACGCATGAGTTTGCTGAAATAGGACTGTGGCATGCGAATCTTCATAGGGAGAGATTCCTTTCTGTGGTTCAAGACTAGCTAGGTTAAAGCATCCATCGTACCGAGGAGCGGCAGGATGACGGAGAGGATGAAGAAAAAGATGATGCCGCCGATGAAGAGCATCATGATGGGTTCAGCGAGAGCTTCAATGCGCGTGGACAAGTTCGTTGCTGTCACGCCGCAGAAGTCTGCTGCTCGCTTCATCATTTGCTCCATTTCGCCGGACGTTTCTCCCGCTGCGATCATCGAAGTCAGAAGCGCGGGAAAGAGCGGAGATTTTCCAAGGACAAGGCTCAGGCGATTGCCCTTCGAAACTTCATGGTACGCGTTATCCAGAAGATATTGAAGGGCGAGATTTTTCGTCGCCTTTCGCACCATATTCAGCGCATCGGCAAAGGTCATGCCGCTTGCGATGAGGACGGACAGTGTCTCAAGGATGATGCGCCAAGCTGCATAAAGGCGAAGTTTTCCAAAGATAGGGATATGGAGGAGCAGACGGTCGATTTCCTGCCTTGTACGCGGCGTTTTCATGAGAGAGACAGCGAAAAGAAAAAGTGCAGCGACTAGGAAAGCAGCGGATGTGAGATGTCCGGTGATGAAGGCAAAACTGGTGAGAAGGAGTTCCGTGGGAAGCGGCAGAGGAACATTCATGTCGCGCAGCATCGATGCCATTGTCGGCAGAACGAAGATCGTCATGAAGGTGACGGAAAGCATCGTGATGATGAGCAGAGCCATAGGATAAAGCATGATGGATTTCATGCGTTCGTGGGCTTCGTGGTCACGGGCGAGAAACGCTGCGAGATTTTTCAGTATGGTATCGAGTGAGCCGCTTTGTTCACCGGAGCGCACAAGGTATACAGAGGTCTCAGAAAAGACCTTGGGATAGGTGCGCAAGGCCTCAGAAAGCGGAGCGCCGAGAAGAACTTTTCGATAGATTCCTTCAATCATGCGCGTGTAGGCAGAGGCCTGCGGCACTTTAGTGATGGCGGCAAGTGCCTCGTGAATGGGTACCCCGGCAGCAAAGAGGGTTTCAAGCTGTTGGAAAAAGAAGACAGCATCTTTTTGTCCAAGATTTGAAAAAGCATGGAACATGGATGTACGGTGCGGATTCATAGAGCTGGAAGTCAGGCGATTTTTCTGAAGGAATGCAGGCAGGCTTTCTTCTTTCAGTTTTATGATATAGAGTGCCATGGCGCGAATCTTTCGTGCCGCGCTATGAATATCCGCTGCTTCAACTGTGCCGGATCGTTTCGCGCCGTTTTTGTCCCGCGCTGTATAGGAGAACATTCGCAGATGGTTCAAATCGTTTCGCCTCGTTTCTGTTCGCGATAAACGGCTTCCGTAATTTTTTTCCGCTTCGATAAAGTGCCTCAAGCGCCATCTCCCTTGTCTGCATCCCAAGTGCACTTCCACTTATCATTGAGGAGGTTAGCTGCATGTATTTTCCCTGTCGGATAAGGTTTGTCGTTGCAGGTGTCCGAAGGAGCACCTCGGTGAGGGAGACGCGGCCGCCGCTCTTTGCGGGAAGCAGTTCCTGTGAAAAGATGCTTTGAAGCACAGGTTGCTGCTTGTGAGCGGATGGCATCGCGCTCATTTTCTGCAAAAAAGCCATCCATGCGAAGAAGGGCTTCCGCCGCTCCCATCGTGTGCAATGTCGATAGCACAAGACTGCCGCTTTCTGCCGCCATCAGTGCTGCGCGCATGGTTTCCTTGTCGCGGATCTCGCCGACGAGAAGAATGTCGGGCATCTCGCGAAGTGCACTCCGCAGTCCAGCTTCGAAGGAAAAGAAGTCGCGTCCAAATTCTCGCTGGCTGATGAGCGAAGTTTCTTTTGTGAAGATATATTCGACAGGGTCTTCGAGCGTCAGGATGTGGCGGGGGGTATGCTTCGCAAGTTCTTCGATAAAGGCTGCGATGGTCGTACTCTTACCGGACCCCGTCGGTCCGCATACGAGAATGAGACCGTGCGAAAGAGAAAACAACCGATGCCAAACAGCTAAGGGCTGTATGGCACGAAGCTCCGGAATGGTATTTGGGAGCTGACGAAGTACGATGGCGGGCTGCCCGCCGGCATGATAGGCATTTCCGCGAAACCGTCTGTCTGCAAATGACCAAGAAAAATCAATATCTATGGATTTTTCTTGGAAGGCTTTTTGTTCGTGCTCCATCAGGGTTTTTTGGACAAGATAGGCAAGCAGCCTGGTGGATGCCATACGCCCCGTGTTTTTCAGTTCCCCATTGATGCGGATATAGATGTTCTGTCCTTCGATTAGATAGAAGTCGCTGGCTTGTTCTGCATTTGGCAAGGTGAGCAGTTCTGTAAAAATAGTTTCTTCTCTGTCAGCGGCTCGTTTACCCTCAAGAACTTTCGTCTGCCCTGTCTGCTCTGAAATTGCTGCCATCGAGCACTCTCCTTACTTCTTCCATGTCTGTAAGCCCCTGCCTTGCTTTTTCTGCACCGTCTTCGTAGAGCGTTCGCATTCCTGCGTGCCTTGCTGCGGTTTCAATGTCTCGCCGTGCACTGCGGCTGCGGATGAGTTCGCGCATCTCGTCCGTCATGGGGAGGACTTCCTGCAAGGCGATGCGTCCCATATAGCCGCCTCTGCAATGCTTGCAGCCGACAGCTTCGTAGCGAGACTGACTGTGGGAAATGTCCATCACTTCTCTTTTGCAATGCGGACAGAGTCGCCGAATCAGGCGCTGGGCGATAATGCCTTCCAATGTCTCTGCGAGAAGATACGGTTCAATATCCATTTCAAGCATACGATAGATGGCAGAAATTGTATTTGAAGCGTGGAGACTGGTCATTAGAAGATGCCCGGTAAGAGCAATGCGAACGGCCATTTCAGCGGTTCTTGCATCGCGAATTTCACCGAGGAGAATTTTTTCTGCATCTTGTCGAAGGGCGGCGCGAAGACCGGCCATATAATCAAGACCCGCCTTTTCGTTGATCTGTATCTGGCTGACACCCGCGATCTTTCGTTCGATGGGGTCTTCTAGGAGAGAAGGCTTGTCGTCGGCACATTGAGCTCGGATAGCGCGGCGTAGAGCGTTGTCGTCTTTCCCGAGTTCATCGGTCCTGTCAGAATGAGAAGTCCCTGCGGGCGGTGAACGAGCTCGCGGACGTACGGGAGATTTCTTTGGGAAAAGCCGAGTTCTTCAAGGGTTAGTAGAGTCTCTTCCATATTCATGAGACGGAGTACGGTAGTTTCACCGTAAACCGAAGGGATTGTCGAGACGCGGATATCAATGTGCCCGCCGTCCTCGAGCGGAAAAGCGATGCTTCCGTCAAGCGGTCGGGTCTTTTGCGTGCTGTCCATGCCGCCCATGACCTTGAAACGTGCGGTCAGCTGTGCGCCCAACAGGCTGGGGATGGCTTCCGGCCATTTATAGAGGATGCCGTCTTCCCGGTAACGAAGTCGGATAGCTTTGTCTCCTGGCTCGATGTGAATATCGCTCGCACCGCTCTGGATGCCGTAACGGATGATGAAGTCTGCAAGGTGAACGACGGCAGAAGCGCCTCTTTGGTTACCAGACGGTGTGTAACTTTCAAGTCTTGCACGATGTACGAGGCGGTGAAAGTGCTCACCTGCCGTCTCTCTGGAAAAATGTATCCTGTGCCATAGCCTATTTCTTTAATAAAGCCTCTTTGAGTTCGCGATACCTGCGTGTATAGTAAGCGCCGTTTTGTGCCTCGCGATAGTCAAAGCCGTAAGCACGGCGGCTGACGGCGAGGATGGGAGGGGATTGAATGCGCTTTGCAATCGCTATGCCGAAGAATTGATTCCACCAGTGCTCTAGGTCTTCGATAAAGTCTTTAGCGGTTGGAAAATACTTTTTTACCAAACCCTTTTCACAGCCGATATTTTCTTCAACCGTATCTTCCTTGTACCAGATGAGTAAATCTTCCGGCGTCGCCTTTTGCCAGCGTTCGACAAAGGCGCGGAAGAGATAGTCATGATAGGGGTACTTGATAGGGTCGCCCTTGCCTTCATCGATATTTTGCGCATTTGAGAGTTCGGCACTCGGCACGATGTTGATGATGCCCTGCGGAATAACCTCGCGTTTGTAGATGCTTTCATTCAGGTGGTTGGCAAGTGCATACACTTGATGCTTCCAGAGGTCGGCAAATGCAGCTAAAAAACCCGACTGGTCACCGTAGAGCGTGGAGTAACCGACGGTGGTCTCCGCCTTGTTCGCGTTGCAAGTGAAGCCGCCGCCGAACGCTGCTGCAGCTCCGGCCAGGACGCGGGCACTTCGATCGCGTGCCTGGATGTTTTCCTGTACGAAGGAGCTGACGAAAAGATGGGACTTCTTGCCGCTGGCAAGAAGCGTAACTTCTGTGTCTTCGAGTTGATGTATCGTGTGGTCGACGGATTCCTGAATCGGAACGACCATATAATTGCAGCCTAGGTTTTCCGCAAGCTTTGCCGAAAGCCCCTTGGTTGTTTCAGAATTAAAGACGCTTGGCATATTGACGAGAAGTAAGTTTTCTTTTCCGACGATTCGCTCGTAACATGCTGCGGCGACGGCAGAATCAATACCACCTGAGATACCGATGACGACTTTGTTCATGCGAATGTTCTTCAAAAAATGAGCGATGCCATAGTGTAATGCACGATAGATATGCGCGATATCAGGCATACCTATCTGCGGGACTTCCGTCATCCTGCTGAGTCCTTCGAGTGAGAGGACGGTAAGTTTTTCTGTGTATTCTTCCGCGAGCGCTACAATGCGTCCTTCGCTGTCGTATGCCGTACTGGAGCCGTCAAATGTGTAGATCGTCTTGCCATTATTTTGCAGGCCAATGCAGTTGACATAAAACAGCGGCGCCTTTGTCTTCCGCGCCTGCGCAGAAAAGACGCGGTTGCGCTTATCGTTCTTTCCCAGCGTGTAAGGGGAGGCAGAAATATTGACGAAGAAATCAACGTCCTCATGTTGCAGTATGTTAAGAGGTGCAAGTTCATAATCGTCGCTCCAGCCGTCTTCGCAGAGCAGACAGCCGATGCGGTACGTTCTGTCCGCTGTCTTCAGCGTGATCGGGGATAGGAGCGCATCGGGCGTTGTCTGCAGTTCGCGGGCGAGCTTTTGGAGACTGAAAAAGTGACGCGTATCATCGAACTCACGATAGTTTGGCATCAGTGTCTTGATGGTGAAAGGATACGGCATGTTGTCGGGCTGGATGAGGGTGCCGTTCTTTGCCGCAAAGAATGCGTTGTACTTTCGAACGCGTCCATCGTTATTTTTCTTTTTCCAGTCAATCGCGACGTTGCCAAAGAAGATGACGATGCCCTGTGCCGTATGGATGATGTCCCTGCCATAAGATTCACAGTCGCGAAGAAATGCTGTTTCTTCCCAAGTGTCGCCTAGGAGGTACCCTGGTACCGCCATTTCTGGAAAGATGACGATAGAAGCGCCTGCTCGCTTTTGCTTCTTCGGTCATGCGTAGGATTGTTTTCGTATTGATGTCAGGGTGGCCGGGGACAACCTCCATCTGAGCCATTGCGATTTTTCATCGCGCACTTCCTTTCTGCCCCATCTTGCTGGAATTGCATTTGGGTTCTTTCTTTTTCATTAATTTCATGATATTCTATAAGATATGATTTGGTAATTTTACGGATTATAGAAATCGCTGAAAAAAACTTTTTCATGTTATCATCTTTTTATGGAATGATAATGGTGACACTCGGGAATGACCGGCATAGCCACACATACGAATGGCTTATGTACGTTTGGTCTTTGAAAGGATTGGATGACGGTGGAATACAGAAGTACGCGAAGCGATAACGTAACAGCAGGATCCACAGCTGCGATCATCAAGGGAATTGCGGCAGACGGTGGTCTCTTCGTGCCGCAGGAAATGCCGAAAGTCGATCTCGCTTTTATTGAGGGCTTGCAGCATCTCTCTTATGATGAACGTGCAAAGAAGGTGCTCGGGCTTTTTCTTACCGACTATACACAAGATGAGATTGAAGGCTGTGTTCACCGCGCTTATGCAAGCGGCAAGTTCGATACAGAAAAGCGAGCGCCGCTTCAGATATTTGATGACTTCAGCGTACTGGAGCTTTTCCATGGACCGACGAGTGCATTTAAGGACATGGCACTTCAGCTATTGCCGCAGCTTATGGGAACAGCTCTTAAGAAGACGGGAGAAAAGAAGGAGGTCCTTATTCTCGTCGCGACTTCGGGCGATACCGGCAAGGCAGCGTTGGAAGGTTTTGCGGACGTGCCGCAGATTTCCATTATGGTCTTTTATCCGGAGGGCGGTGTCAGTCCCATTCAGCGTCTTCAGATGGTGACGCAGAAGGGCAGCAACGTCAACGTTACGGCCGTGCGTGGTAATTTTGACGATGCGCAGTCGGGCGTCAAGAAGATATTTGGCGACAAGGCATTTAACGCGCAGCTCGAAAGGGAAGGTGTCCGCCTTTCCAGTGCAAATTCCATCAATTGGGGACGCCTTGTTCCACAGATTGTCTATTACTTCAGTGCGTATGCTGACCTTCTTTCTGCAGGAAAGATCCAGTCGGAAGATAAGGTGAATTTCACCGTTCCAACTGGCAACTTCGGCAACATTCTCGCCGGCTTTTATGCAAAGTGCATGGGGCTTCCCGTTGGCAAGCTTGTCTGTGCGTCAAATGCAAACAATGTCCTTACGGACTTTCTTCGTACGGGCATTTATAACCGCAAGCGTGAATTTTTTCAAGACGATTACGCCGTCGATGGACATCCTGATCTCGAGCAATCTCGAGCGACTGCTCTATCATGTGACGCGGGATGCGGATAAAGTTTCTGGATGGATGAAGGAACTGGCAGAAAATGGCAGGTACGACGTTGGTTCCGATGTCTTAAAAAAAGATGCAAGAGACGTTTTGGGCAGATTTTACGAAAGATGAAGGAACAAAGGTGTGCATCGATGAGGTTTTCAAAGAAAAACATTACCTTCTCGATACGCATACGTCTGTCGCTTGGTCTGTGGCAGAAAAGTACCGGAAAGAGACGGGCGATGTGCGTCCCATGGTCATTGTATCGACGGCAAGTCCATATAAATTTTTCGGGAAGCGTTCTTGCAGACCCTTGGGGACGAAACGGCACCGACAGAGCCCTTTGCACTTTTGTCTGAACTTGAGAAACAGACTGGGACAAAAAGCGCCGATAGGTCTTTTCATCGCTAAAGGCTAAGAAAGTACTTCACCAGGACGCTGTTGACCGCGAAATGATGGAAGACGCCGTCATGAAGTTTGCAAAAAGCATGACATAGACTGGAAATCCCAAGATTTAACATATATTGCCGCAGACAAGGCGGCGGAGTAGGAGGCTTTTTTTCATGAAGAAGGAAATCTTCCGGGGTGCTGGCATTGCAATTATCACGCCGTTTACTGAAGATGGTATCAATTTTGATGAACTCGGGCGCATCTTGGACGATCAGATCAAGGGCGGCACGGATGCTATCATCATCACGGGAACGACAGGTGAATCGGCTACGATGACGGATGAAGAGCATCGTGCGGCCATCAAATATGCGGTGGAATACGTTAAGGGATGCATCCCTGTTATCGCGGGTACAGGTTCAAATGAAACGCACTACGCCGTCGAACTTTCAAAGTATGCAGAAAAAGTCGGCGCCGACGGTCTTTTGGTTGTCACACCATACTATAACAAGTGCACGCAGAAGGGGCTTATTGCGCATTATCAGGGCGATTGCAGAAAGTGTGAGCTTGCCGATTATCGTCTATGACGTTCCATCGCGTACAGGTGTTCAAATTGCAATCGATACCTTTTAAGGAGCTTGCCAAGATTCCAAATATCGTTGCTGTTAAAGAGGCAAATGGAGATCTTTCCCATGTCCTGCATCTTCGTGCAGCTTGTGGCGATGACCTTGCCATTTACTCAGGCAATGACGACCAGATCGTTCCCATTCTTTCGGTTGGTGGCTTGGGCGTTATCTCCGTTCTGTCAAATGTCGCGCCGCAGGATACCCACGATATGTGCGAAGCGTATTTTAAGGGCGATGTAAAAAAGGCTGAGATGCTCCAGGTCAGCTACTCCGATCTTATCGATGCGCTTTTCTGTGAGGTCAATCCGATTCCTGTTAAGACGGCAATGCGTCTTTTGGGCTATGCGGCGGGTCCGCTTCGCATGCCATTGTCCGAAATGGAGCCGGAGCATCTTGCGCAGTTGAAAGCAGCGCTGAAGAATCACGGCCTTTTGAAATAAATACTTTTAAAAACTTGGAGGTACGTAATGAAAAAGCTCATCCAGTTATTTGTCATCGCTATGATTTTTGTCATGGGCACACAGGCGGCTTTTGCAAATTCCGATGAGGAAACGATTCAGAAAGGGGCGGATCTCACGCAGATTCACCGTCTGGCTCTTGGCGCATCCCTGTATATTCCGCGCGATAAGGAAGCCCCGACCAAGGCAAACCTTGAAAAGGTTTTTGATGATGCAACAAAGGTTTCCCATGCAAACATTGTTTCTTACAATACGATTGCAGACAATATCAACAGTATGAAGAATGTAGATATTCTGGCACTGGATCGCCGCACGGCCGCCAAGCTGTATAAGGAAAAATGTCGCGGAATTTGCAGATGCCTATGTCATCTTGACGGTAGCGAACAACAGCCGCACGACATTCTTCTTTGACGTTTATAAGAGCGGCACGAATGAACTTCTCTATACCTATGAAATCTCTACAAACCGTAACGAAAAGGACAGCGATCCTGTCTTTAAGACGCTTTGCGAACAGTTCTACAAACACTTTGACCGTGCTGTTACGGAACAGGTCAAGGGTATGGATAAGGCAAAGAAAGGGAAGAAGAGCAAGAAGGAAGATAACGAAAAAGAAGACGCAGAAATAAGTGTTGCGTCATAAGCAATAAAAAAGAGGCGGAGCTTATTGGAGCCGCCTCTTTTTTATTGCTTATGCTTTAGTTTTTCAGTGTAATCGGCTTGATCTTTGCATCTTCTGCCATGGCATTATCGATATAACCTGCGGAGACCATAGCGTCCAGTACAACAAATTGTCGCTTCTTAGCCATTATGAAGTCGACGTAGGGGGAGTAAAGAGAAGGTGCATTGGGAAGTCCGGCGAGCATGGCTTCCTCCGGAAGTGCGAGTTCGTTCGGTTTTTTTCCAAAGTAGCCTTTGGAAGCATTGCCGATGCCATAGAAATTCGACCCATAGTAAATGGTGTTGAGATAAAGTTCTAGAATTTCATCTTTTGAGTAGTTCACTTCCATGTCAAGCGCTAGAATCAGCTCTTCTGCTTTGCGTCCAAAGGATTGCTCGTGTGAAAGAAAGAGATTCTTGACCAGCTGCTGTGTGATTGTGCTTGCACCTTCTTCAATTTTCCCATGTTGGAAGTTGACGAGGGAGGCACGGGCAATGCCGTTGAGATCAAAGCCATAGTGTGTGTAGAATTTTCGATCCTCTACGGCGACGATTGCATACTGCATCTCTTTTGGGATCTTGTCGATAGGTGTATAGTTTTCACGGTTAATATGTGCGCGTACGGCACGTTTTAGAAAGATGATACGTTTCATGCGGCTGAGCATGCTGTCCGTTTTATTTTCTGTAGAAGAGGTCTGTTCATTTGCAAGAGGGTTCTCGTTGACATTTGCTGTATCTTGCGGAGAGAATAAGGAAGAACTGCCCTTCAAAAAGGAAGGAAAGAAAGCAGATGAGCAGGAGCGTACCGATCAATCGGAAGAATCGGCGAAAACTGCGTCGCTTTTTGATTTTTTTCATAAAAATACCTTAATGAGAATTCGGTGGAAGTATCTTAGGGCTACTAGTAGATGGCAGAGGATGTGAAGCAATGTTTACTGTGCTTTTATAAAAGTATAGCAGAGCGTGCCATCATCATATCATTTTGAGATGTTTGCGTCTATTTTTTAAGGAAATTTCTCGGATATGGTTGCAAAAAAATGCAAAAATGATGTATTATTATAAATACCTATTTAGGAAAGCCTCATTTTAGGGAGGAGTATTATGAAAGTCAGTGTACTTGGTGCTACAGGATATGCGGGGGTAGAACTTCTTCGCATCCTTTACAATCATCCAAAGGCAGAGGTGCGTCATATCACATCGGAAAGCCATACGGGTGAAACGATTGCAAGTCTTTTCCCCCATCTGCGCGGGCGATACGATATGATGCTTGAGAGCATGAAAGATATCCAAGCGATCGGTGCGGATAGCGACTTCGTTTTCATTGGCTTGCCGCACGGGCATGCCATGAAAGTCGGAAAGGCTCTGTCTGATCTTCCTACACGCATCATCGACCTTGGCGCGGATTATCGCTTTACAGATACCTCGGTTTACGAAACGTGGTATCATGTAAAGCACACGCATAAGGATGCGCCACGTGTCTACGGGCTTGCAGAGCTTTATCGCGAGCGTATCCGCGATGCGAAGATTATCGGCAATGCTGGGTGTTTCACGACGGCGAGTATCCTCGCGCTTGCGCCACTGGCTCGTGAGCATCTGATTGATGTCAACACGATTATCGTCGATGCGAAGTCTGGTGTAAGCGGTGCGGGGCGATCGCCGAAGCAGGGCAACCATTTCCCTGAGCTTTACGATAATTTCCGCGCGTATAATGTTGCTCACCATCGGCATACGCCAGAGATCGAGCAGGCCATTACGGATATCTCTGGCGAAAAGACAATCATCAATTTCACGCCGCATCTTATTCCGAATTCACGCGGCATCCTTGCGACAAGCTATGCAACATTAAAAGAAGCTGCGTCAGAACTCGTCGATGCGGCTTTTTGAAAAAGCTTTTATGACAAGGAATACTTTATTCGCCTTCTGGGTCGCGGCGCGTATCCCTCGACAAAAAGAGGTGCGTGGTTCGAACTTCTGTGACATTGCTTGGCACATCGATGCGCGCACAAATCGCGTCATTGTCATCTCTGCCATAGACAATCTCGTAAAGGGAGCGGCAGGGCAGGCTGTGCAGAATTTTAATATTGCCTGTGGTTTTGATGAAAAGTTAGGGCTCGATGTAGTTCCCATGTATCCTTAAACTTATATAGAAAGAAGATAATAACGATGTTTAACGAAAAGAATGCAAAGCTTGGCGTTACGTTTCCAAAAGGCTTCAAGGCCGCGGGCGTAAAGGCAGGTATTAAGAAGAGCGGCAACCTTGACCTTGCTGTCATTTACACGGAAAAAGAAGCGGCTGTAGCCGGTACTTTTACACAAAATCGTGTTGCGGCAGCACCGGTCTTCGCATCGAAGGAAGTGGTGGCAAATGGCAAGGCACATGCTGTTGTTGCCAATGCAGGCTGCGCCAATGCCTGTACAGGCGAGCAGGGCGATGAGGACGCCCATAGGATGCAGCGCCTTGCAGCAGAGGCCCTCGGATGCAAAGAAAAGGAAGTCATCGTTGGCTCGACAGGCGTTATCGGCGTTACGCTTCCGATGGATAAAATCGAAACGGGCATCAAGACGGCGATTGGTGAGCTTTCGGCAGAAGGCAGTGTAAATGCCGGCAATGCAATCATTACGACAGATACGTATTCAAAGGCATGTGCAGTCTCCGCCAAGATCGGCGGTAGGGAAGTTCGCTTTGGTGCCATTGCAAAGGGTTCGGGCATGATTCGTCCGAATATGGCGACGATGCTGGCTTTCCTTACGACAGACGCAGCGATTGATCAAAAACTGCTTCAAAAGGCGCTTTCCGAAGTTGTTGAAAAGACATTTAATATGATTTCCGTTGACGGTGATATGTCAACGAATGACATGGCTATTGTCCTCGCCAATGGCGAAGCAGAAAATGTGAAGATCGAGGAGGAGGGCGCAGATTACGAAGCCTTTAAAGCTGTGCTTCATGACGTTTGCCGCGGACTTGCCAAGCACATTGCTTCTGACGGCGAAGGTGCGACAAAGTTCCTGACGATTCATGTGACGAGTGCAAAAGATTTTGCAGATGCCAAACAGGTCGGTATGGCAGTTGCCAACAGCCCGTTGGTTAAAACAGCATTCTTTGGTGAAGACCCGAACTGGGGACGTGTCATTTGCGCTGTCGGCTATTCTGGCATTCCTATGGAAGGCGAAAAGACCGTTGTAAAGTTTGGCGGTATTCCCGTCTATGCGCACGGCATTCCTGTCTCATTCGACGAAAAAGCAATGAAAAAAGTCATGGCGGAACACGATATCCTTATCGATATTGACCTTGGCATGGGGCATGCGGAAGCTACGGTTTGGACCTGCGATTTCTCCTATGAATACGTTAAGATCAACGGTGAATACCATACCTAAGGGGAGACGTTATGGCAAAGTTTGAAGCAGAGAACAAGGCGGAAATCCTTGTTGAGGCTCTGCCCTATATTCAGGAATTTTACGAAAAGACCGTCGTTATTAAGTATGGCGGCAATGCGATGATCAATGACGAACTCAAAGAGAAGGTCATGCAGGACATCTCTTTGATGAAGTATGTGGGCATTCGTCCTGTCATTGTGCATGGCGGCGGTCCTGAGATTACGTTTTTTGAAGAAAGTTGGCAAGGATACGAACTTTGTCGCTGGTCTTCGCGTAACAGACGAAGAGACCGTCGGGATTGCTGAAATGGTGCTCGATGGAAAAATCAACTCTGAGATTGTCACAAAGCTGAATAAGAGCGGCGTCCATGCCGTCGGCTTATCGGGAAAAGATGCAGAACTCATTGTCGCTGGGAAGAAGCTCGCAACTGTCTATGAAGGCGATGCAAAAAAACAGGTTGATATCGGTTACGTCGGCGAAGTGCGTAAGGTGCATACCACGATTATCGAAGATCTGCTAGACGGCGGTTATGTACCCGTCATCGCCCCTATTGGTGTCGGGGAAGACGGCGAGAGCTATAACATCAATGCAGACTATGTCGCGGCCGAGTTGGCAGGCGCTCTAAAAGCAGAGAAGCTTTTACTGCTTACGGATATTGAAGGCATCTACAAGGATATTTGACGATAAGAGTTCCTTTATCTCGACGCTGCATCAGCCTGAAGCACGAAACTACATCAAAGATGGTACAATCGCCGGCGGTATGATTCCGAAAGTCGAGGCCTGTCTTGCGGCGCTCGACGGTGGTGCAGGAAAGACACACATCATCGACGGGCGCATTCCACATTCGATCATCTTGGAGCTATTTACTTCGACCGGTATTGGAACGCAGGTCGTCAGATGATGTGTTTCATCTCGAAGGAGAATTTTATATGAAAGAAACGGACAAGCAAATTTTTGAAAAGGATGCCAAGGATTATCTGGGTGTCTTCAACCGTTATAAGATCGTCCTGGATCATGGCGAAGGCGCCTATGTTTGGGACAATAATGGAAAGAAATATCTTGATTTACTCGGCGGTATAGCGGTCAATGTCCTCGGTCATAATTACAAGCCGCTCATCGATGCGATTAGCGAGCAGGCGGGGAAGCTCATCCATGTATCCAATCTTTACTATACGCAGCCGCAGGCAGATGCTGCGACAAAACTCGTCGCACTCAGCGGACTTGGTAAGGCGTTCTTCTGCAACTCCGGTGCAGAGGCAAATGAAGGCGCGATCAAGATCGCACGCAAGTACGCGCATAGCATAGCTTCGGATAAATCTCAGATTATCACTGCATGGGATAGCTTTCATGGCCGTACGATTGCGACATTGACGGCAACGGGACAGCCAAAATATCATGAGGGTTTTGGTCCATTGCCGGATGGTTTTTCTTATGTCCATTATAACACTTATGAAGAACTGGAAAAGATGGTTACAGATAAGACAGCAGCCGTCATGCTAGAACCTATCCAGGGAGAGGGCGGCGTACATACGCCGGAAGATGATTATCTGAAAAAGGTTCGTGCTATTTGTGACAAACACAATGCGCTTTTGATTTTTGATGAAATTCAAACGGGCATCGGTCGCAGCGGTGCATTTTTTGCTTATGACAAGTACGGCGTAAAGCCTGATGTTGTGACCCTTGCAAAGGGACTCGCAGGCGGCGTTCCTATCGGTGCTTTCGTCGTGACAAACAAAGTGGCAAAAGCCTTTCAGGCAGGAGATCATGGTACGACGTTCGGCGGGAATCCGCTTGCCTGTGCTGCAGCAAATGTCGTGCTTGACACAATTCCACAAAAAGGAATTTCTCGCAAACGTCACGAGGGTTGGTAAATACTTTAAAGCGCAGCTTGAAGAACTTCAGAAAAAGTATCCAAACTATATCACGGATGTCCGCGGTGAAGGTCTGATTCTCGGTGCAGAGCTTAAGGAAGCCACGCACGGCCATGATATCGTCAATGATATGATGGTAAAAAGGGTTCATCATTAACTGCACAGCTGGGCGAGTTCTGCGCTTTCTTCCGCCGCTCATCATCACGGAAAAAGAGGTGGATGACGCCATCGTCTGCCTTACAGAAGTCTTAAAGAAATATGCATAAGTAAAAGAAAAGCTTAAGTATATAGTTACGGGCGTCTTTTCAATCTAAGGGGTCTGTTGTATAATGAATTCGTATCGTTTTGGAAATATGGTGTTTATTTTATAGGGGGATTTCATTTGCTGAAAGGAAAGGATATGCTTTCCATCCACGATCTCTCCGTGGATGATTTTGAGGAGATCCTAGCCCTTGCGGCGGAACTAAAAGCCATGCAGAAAGCTGGCGTCGAACATCACATTCTCGAGGGCAAGACCCTGGGTATGATTTTTGAAAAATCTTCAACCCGCACACGTGTCTCCTTTGAAACGGGCATGTACCAGCTGGGCGGGCAGGCACTCTTCCTATCGAACCGAGATCTTCAGCTAGGGCGCGGCGAGCCGATTAAAGATACGGCACGGGTGCTTTCGCGTTATCTCGACGGCATTATGATTCGTACGTACGGTCACGATCGTGCGCAGGAGCTTGCTCAGTGGGCGGATATTCCCGTCATCAACGCACTGACCGATCTGCTGCATCCATGCCAAGTGCTGACGGATATGCTTACCATTCGCGAGCATAAGGGGAAAAACTTAAAAGACCTCAAGATGGTCTATGTCGGCGATGGCAATAATATGACAAATTCCTTTCTCTATGGTGCAGCAAAGGCGGGCATGAATTTTGTTGCAGCAACCCCAGAGGACTATCGCCCCGATGCAGAGGTCTATAAAAATGCACTTGAGGACGCAAAAGAAACAGGCGCAGATATCTCTCTGATGGCGAATCCGATAGAAGCTGTGAAAGATGCGGATATCGTCGTTACGGACACATGGGCGAGCATGGGGCAGGAGGCGGAGCACGACGCGAGAAAGAAGATTTTTGCGCCGTATCAAGTCAATAAAGAACTTCTTACCAAGGCCGATAAACGTGTCATCGTCATGCACTGCCTGCCAGCATATCGGGGTGAGGAAATTACAGAGGACGTTTTTGAAGAAAACGCTGACGTTATCTTTGACGAAGCCGAAAACCGTCTCCATACACAAAAGGCGATCATGGCATTGACGATGGGAGATTAATTGCGTAAAGCAACATGCTTTCGTACATAGAAAAGTATTTCCGGTGAGGTAGGAAGATATTTCCCCATTGGGGTGTATTTACTTAAAAAGAAGGAGAAATCATGGAAAACATTAAGAAAGTCGTATTGGCGTACTCCGGCGGTTTGGACACCTCCGTCATCATTCCTTGGCTCAAAGAGCATTATAATGGCTGTGAAGTCATCGCTTGCTGTGCAGATGTTGGGCAGGGCGATGAACTCGACGTCGTTCATGACAAGGCTCTTGCATCTGGCGCGTCTAAAGTTTACATTGCAGATCTTAAGGAAGAGTTTCTTACGGAATACGTCTGGCCGACGCTAAAGGCCGGCGCCGTTTATGAGGATAAATATCTTCTTGGCACGAGTTTTGCCCGTCCGGTCATTGCAAAAAAGCTCGTTGAAATTGCAAAAAAAGAAGGTGCGGATGCCATTGCTCACGGTGCGACGGGCAAGGGCAACGATCAGGTTCGCTTTGAACTTACCGTCAAGGCACTTGCTCCAAATATGAAGATCATTGCACCGTGGCGTGAGTGGGATCTCGATTCCCGTACTTCTGAAATCGAATATGCAAAGAAACACAATATTCCCATTTCTTCAGGGGCAAAGGTCTACTCGATGGATCGCAATATTTGGCATCTTTCACACGAAGGTGCCGATCTCGAGGATCCGGCAAATGAGCCGAAGAACAGCATGTTCTTGATTTCTAAGGCGCCGGAGGATGCTGCCGATAAACCGGAGTATGTCACGATAGGCTTTGAAAAAAAGGCGAACCGATTTCTGTCAATGGCAAGAAGCTTAAGGCTGTCGAGCTCCTGACCGAGCTTAACGAAATCGGCGCGCGCAACGGCGTCGGTATCGTCGATATCTGTGAGAACCGCCTTGTCGGTATGAAATCCCGTGGGGTTTATGAAAATCCGGGCGGCTCCCTTCTTTACTATGCGCATCGCGAGCTCGAGTACCTTTGCCTTGACCGTATGACGTATCATTACAAGCAGTCCGCAGCTATTCGTTTCGGCGAGCTTGTCTATGACGGCATGTGGTTCTGCCAGCTTAGAGAAGCACTTTCTGCCTTCGTTGACAGCACGCAGCAGACGGTTACAGGTGAAGTCAAACTCAAACTTTACAAGGGCAATATCATTTCGGCAGGTTCGAAGAGTCCGCACAGCCTTTACAGCCAGGAATTTGTCACGTTCGAGCATGATGATGTTTACAACCAGTCCGATGCTACGGGCTTCATCAATCTCTTTGGCCTTCCCTTGAAGGTTCGTGCGCTCATGCAGGAGAAGACAAAGTGAGTGAGGCGATGTGGGGCGGCAGGTTCGCCAAATCCACCGATGAGATGATCAACGAGTTCCAAGCGTCGATAGGTTTCGACAAGCGCATGTATCATGAGGATATTGCCGGTTCCATCGCGCATGCCAAGATGCTCGCCAAATGCGGTATCATCTCAGAGAAAGATCGCGATGACATTCTGGCAGGGCTCAAAAAGATTCTTGCGGATATCGAAGCGGGAAAATTTGATTTTTCCATAGATCTTGAAGATATCCACATGAATATAGAAAAGCGCCTGACCGATGCTATCGGCGAGGCTGGCGGCCGCCTTCATACGGCTCGCAGCCGCAATGATCAAGTAGCACTTGACACGCACATGTACATACGCCGTGAAACTATCGCCGTACAGAAGGAAATTAAAAACCTCCAGCACGCATTGGTTGATACAGCAGAAAAGTATCAAGATGTCATCATGCCGGGATATACGCATCTACAGCGTGCGCAGCCCATTCTATTCTCACATCATCTCATGGCATATGTTACAATGCTCGCAAGAGATTTTTCCCGCTTTACGGGCGTTTATGAACGTGCGGATATCATGCCGCTCGGCGCAGGTGCTTTGGCAGGGACGACGTTTTCCATTGACCGCCCGTATGTGCAGGCGCAGCTTGGCTTTAAACATATCTACACGAACAGCCTAGATGCTGTCAGCGATCGCGATTACATCATGGAATTTCTTTCTGCTGCTTCCATCCTCATGGTGCATCTCTCGCGTCTTTCCGAGGAGACAATCCTTTGGTGCAGCCGTGAATTCTCCTTTGTTGAGCTGGACGACGCGCACTGTACAGGCTCTTCGATGATGCCGCAGAAGAAGAATCCGGATGTTTCCGAGCTCGTCCGCGGCAAAACCGGCCGTGTCATCGGTCATCTCATGGCGATGCTCACGACAGTCAAGGGACTTCCGCTTGCCTACAACAAGGATATGCAGGAAGACAAAGAGGGAATCTTCGATGCGATCGATACCATCAAGTTCAGCCTTGCTGTTTACGCGCAGCTCATCCGCGGCATGAAGGTCAGAAAGGACGTCATGAAGCGTGCTGTGACCGAAGATTTCTCCAATTCCACAGACCTTGCCGACTATCTCGTCAAGAAGGGGATGCCGTTCCGCAAGGCACATGCTGTTTCCGGTACAGCAGTGCATACGTGCATTGAAAAGGGCATCTATCTCGAAGACATGAGCTTAAAGGACTTTCAAAAACTCTCGCCGCTTTTCGAGGCGGATATTAAAGAAGCTATCCGCCCGGAGAACTGCGTAAAAAATCGCAACAGTCTTGGCGGTACGAGTTACGAGCAGGTAAAGCGCCAGCTGGATGCCGCTAAGGCGTGTATGCAGAGCGAAGCTAAGACAATTTCTAAAACTGAAAATATGCTGTCAGGTATCGAAGCCTAGGCTCATAGCTCTCGTTAAATACTTAAACAACATAAGCCCCCAGAAAGCTTGTAACTTTCTGGGGGCTTATGTTGTTTGTGTGATAGATTATGCATTAGACATCTTTACGAATTTGCCGAGTATTTTTTTCGCTTCACCGCTTGCGATACATTCACGGGCTATGTGGATGCCCTCCGCTATGGAATCAGCCTTTCCGCCAACGTAGATGGCGGCGCCGGCATTTAAAAGGACAATGTCGGTTTTCGGTCCCTGGGCTCCAGTCAGAATATCCACCGTGATCTTTGCGTTTTCTTCCGGCGTTCCGCCAAGAATATCATCTTTTGTTGCACGTGAGATACCGAAATCTTCCGGTGTCACATCGTAGCGGCGGAACCAGCCGTCTTTGAATTCGCCGACGGAGGTTGGAGCAGAAATAGAAAACTCATCCAGGCAGTCTTGTCCGTAGATGACCATGCCGCGTTCGACACCCATTTGAATGAGAACTTCTGCCATTAAGGACAGGAGACATTCATCGTATACACCGAGTACCATACGCTTAGGGTGTGCAGGGTTTGTAAGAGGTCCTAGTATATTAAAGACCGTGCGGAAGCCGAGTTCTTTTCGAATCGCACCGACATGTTTCATAGAAGCATGGTATTTCTGTGCAAAGAGGAAGCAAAGACCGACTTCTTCAAGAAGTTTTTTTGCTTTTTCGGGCGGTTGGTCGAGATTGACGCCAAGTGCTTCAAGACAGTCCGCTGCGCCGCACTTTGAAGAGGCTGCACGGTTGCCGTGCTTTGCCACTTTGACGCCGGCAGCAGCGATAATCATGGAAGCCGTCGTCGAAATATTGATGGAATGGGAGTGGTCACCGCCTGTGCCGACGATATCAAGGACATCCATCGCATGCTCGATCTTCAGTGCATGGTCGCGCATGGCAACAGCAGAGCCTGTGATCTCATCGATCGTCTCTGCCTTAGCGTTTTTTGTCGATAGAGCCGAAAGGTAGGCAGCATTTTGTATTTGTGAGGTTTCTCCGTTCATAATTTCATGCATGACGGTATAGGCTTCATCATAGGAAAGATCTTCTTTTCCTACAACTTTTTTTAATGGCGTCCTTTATCATAAATATCCTCCCGTATGTATTCTCTATAGAAGATAAAGTATCATTGGAAAGAAGGAATGTCAAGAGAAAGAAGGATTTCCCTGCTGTGTTTGTCGAAAGAGATTGAAACTGAAATAATAAAGTGCGTTTAGAACATTCTAAAAAATGAGAAGGAGTTTTTATGATAACGAAAGGTATCATCTTAGCTGGTGGCTCGGGCACACGTCTCTATCCGCTGACGCGCGTTGTTTCAAAACAGCTCATGCCGATTTACGATAAGCCGATGATCTATTATCCGCTTTCGACGCTCATGCTTTCCGGCATTAAGGATATTTTAATCATCACGACGCCGGAAGACAATGCGCTTTTTTCGCGCCTTTTGGGCGATGGCAGTCAGTTCGGCATTTCGATTTCCTATGCGATTCAGCCAAAACCCGAAGGGCTTGCACAAGCGTTTCTTATCGGTGAGGACTTTATTGCAGGCGATGACTGTGCACTGATTCTTGGCGACAATATCTTCTATGGTTCGGATCTTGCACAGTCCCTGCAGAAAGCAGTAAAAAAAGAAGACGGTGCGACGGTCTTTGCTTACTATGTGCGCGATCCAGAGCGTTACGGTGTTGTTGAATTCGATCGAGCGGGAAAAGCATTGAGCCTTGCGGAAAAGCCGGAACATCCGCGCTCAAATTATGCGGTGACAGGGCTGTATTTCTATGATAGGGACATTGTCTCTATTGCAAAGGATGTGAAACCGTCGCCGCGGGGAGAGCTCGAAATCACAGATATTAACAGAGCTTATCTCGAGCGTGGAACACTGCGCGTGCAAAAGATGCGCCGCGGCTATGCTTGGCTGGACACGGGGACGCATGAGTCGCTGCTTTCAGCAGCAACTTTTGTGCAGACGATACAGGCACGGCAGGGCTTGAAGATTGCCTCGCCGGAAGAGATTGCGTGGCGCATGGGATATATCGACGATGCGCAGCTCTTAAATCTCGCCGCGCCGCTTATAAAGAATGAATACGGAAAGTATCTGCAGCAGATTGTGAAAGAAAAACGTTAAGGGAAAGGAAGAATTTCATTGAATATTATCGTAACAGGCGGCGCCGGATTTATTGGGGCAAATTTCATTTATTATGAATTGGAAAAGCACCCGGAAGACCGAATTATCTGCATAGACAAGCTGACATATGCAGGGAATATGGCAACGTTGGATGAGGCAATGAAGCATGCAAACTTCCGCTTCTATCGTGTGGATATTGTAAAACGGGCAGATGTTTACAAGGTATTTGAAGAAGAAAAACCGGATATCGTTGTGAATTTTGCGGCGGAATCACATGTTGACCGCTCGATTGAAAATCCTGAGATTTTCTTACAGACAAACATCATAGGTACGGGCGTTCTTATGGACGCCTGCAGAAAATACGGTGTCAAGCGTTATCATCAGGTGTCGACAGATGAAGTCTATGGCGATCTTCCACTCGATCGGCCAGATCTCTTCTTTGTTGAAGATACGCCACTGAAGCCATCAAGCCCCTATTCGGCATCAAAGTCGTCGGCGGATCTTCTCGTCATGGCATACCATCGAACCTATCATCTTCCAACGACGATTTCTCGCTGCTCGAACAACTATGGCCCTTTTTCATTTTTCCCGAGAAGTTGATTCCGCTCATGATCATCAACGTCCTTCATGGCTAAAAAACTTCCCGTCTATGGCGATGGGCTAAATGTCCGTGATTGGCTGTATGTCAGAGATCATGCCAGTGCGATTGACCGCATCATCCGAAATGGTCAAGAAGGCGAGATTTATAACGTCGGTGGTCATAATGAGCGCGCGAATATTGATGTTGTAAAGGCGATTCTCAAAGTATTGGGCAAAGGCGAAGATGCGATTGAATACGTCACCGATCGCAAGGGGCATGACCGCCGATACGCTATTGATCCAGCGAAGATTAAACGCGAACTTGGATGGGAGCCGGAAACACCTTTTGATGAGGGCATTAAGATAACGATAGATTGGTATCTGAAGCATAGGAAATGGTGGGAAGATATTGTCAGCGGCGACTATGCTGATTATTATGAGCGGATGTATAAAAATCGCTGATCACTGTCTTAGTGTCATAGGAGCAAAGATGAATGAAAACATGAGGCATTCCTCATGTTTTTTCTAGAAATCATTTACAAAGTATATCTTCCATGATACTATATAAAAGAGAATTTTATTGTGATAATATGAAAGAGTGGGTTCGCCCACTCTTTCATATTATGTTGAGATGGAGAATTGGGGAAGTAATATGGCGCGACAGGATATAGAAGATGCAGTGGAAGAGATTGCGCTCCGCCTCTTGAAAGAAACGCCGGATATTGAGCTTGTCGACGTGGAGTATATCAAAGAGTACGATTGGTATCTGCGTGTCTATATCGACAAGGTAGGCGGCATCGACATTGAAGATTGCCAGGCACTTAGCGAGCAGCTCGAAAACGAGCTTGATGCAAGGGATTTTATTAAGGAAAGCTATATATTGGAGGTGTCTTCGCCAGGAATTGATCGTGTGCTGCGAAAACCACGCGACTTTACCCGTGAAATCGGGAAGACTGTCGATGTGACACTTTATGCGCCAAAGGATGGAAAGAAGGAATTTTCGGGAACACTGACAGGTTTTAATGGAGATACATTTACGCTTGACGGCGAGATGGAAATTGCGCGAAAAGATGCAGCACAAGTGCGTCTGCATATTGATTTTTAAGGAAGCACTGAGTAAATAAGTCTGTCCAGGTTAGCTTAGATACAGGGAGATAGACAGGTGAGTTATCGGTGGTTCTGGTTTCTTCCCTTGCTTTTGTAAAAAGCAAGAGAGGTTTTACATAGGGAGGACAGAACTTTGGCAAAGAAAAAGACGAAGGAAAAGGACAGCGGGCAGGAGTTTTTGGCAACGCTCAAAGAACTGGGACGAGAAAAGGGCATCGACGAAGAAGTCATATTCGAAGCGATTGAAGCTGCACTCAGTTCGGCCTATCGCCGAAACTTTGGTTCTGAGCACGTGCATATCATGCTCTCGCGTGAGACGGGAGAGTATCACGTCTATGCCATTAAAGAAGTGGTGGAAGAGGTTGAAGATGATGTCACAGAGATTTCACTTGCACAGGCACGGACGATTCATCCGGATTATTCGGTCGGGGATAAGGTAGAGATTGAGGTCACGCCGGCGAACTTTGGGCGCATTGCGGCACAGACAGCAAAGCAGGTCGTTGTACAGCGCATCCGCGAGGCAGAGCGCGGCATCATCTACCAGGAATACATGAGTCGTGAGAGTGACATCATCACGGGTGAGGTACAGCGTGCCGAAGGCCGCAATGTCATTCTTGACCTTGGCAAGACAGAGGCAGTATTGACGCCGTCCGAACAGATTCCGGGCGAGACATATCGTTTTGGTGAAAAATTAAAGGCGTATGTCGTCGAAGTCCGCAGGACGAATAAGGGGCCGCAGGTTGTTGTCTCGCGCACGCATCCAGGGTTATTAAAGCGTCTCTTTGAACTTGAGGTTCCTGAAATTCAAGACGGCACGGTGGAGATCAAGTTCGTTGCACGTGAACCGGGCAGCCGCTCAAAGATTGCAGTGAGTTCAAATGACCCGAATGTCGACCCGGTCGGTTCCTGTGTAGGTCATCACGGTCTCCGTGCGCAGGCAGTTGTCGATGAGCTTGGCGAAGAGAAGGTCGATATCGTAAAGTGGAATGAAAACTCGGCAAAATTCATTGCCAATGCACTTTCTCCGGCAAAGGTCGTTTCCGTTGCCGTCAACGAAGATGAGAAGATCTCGCGTGTCGTAGTTCCGGATTATCAGCTTTCGCTTGCTATCGGCAAGGAAGGACAGAACGCGCGCCTCGCCGCAAAACTTACAGGGTGGAAAATCGATATCAAGAGCGAATCGCAGGCAGAGAATGAAATCCTCGACGATTCGATGCAGGAAGTCGAGGTTACGACGGACGAGTCATTCACGTCTGAGGAAGAAGTATGAAGACAAAAAAAATTCCTATGCGTCGTTGTCTTGGCTGTGGTGAAAGCAAGCCAAAGCGCGACCTTGTGCGCATCGTGCGCAACTCAGAAGGTGTGTTTTTCATCGATAAGACAGGGAAGGCATCAGGGCGCGGCGCATATATCTGCGCGAATAGGGAATGTTTTGCAAAGGCGCGAAAGAGCCATGGAATTGAGCGGTCGTTTAAGACGAAGGTTGCGCCTTTGCTTTACGATACGCTTGGCGACCAGCTTTTTGCAGCTGATAGAAAGCAGGGCGTTATTGAGGGAAAGACACCATGACCTTGGAAGAACGTATTAAAAATACTGTCAGCATGGCGCAGCGGGCTGGTAAAATAGCTTCCGGTGCGTTTGCTGTGGAAAAAGCATTCCAAGAAAATGCTGTAAAGCTCCTTCTCATTGCAGAGGATGCAGCGGCAGATTCAAGAGATAGGTTTCAGATACTTGCAGAGAAGAATCATGTTCCCAACGTGATATGTATGAGCCGTGCGTCGCTTGGCGGTGCTCTTGGCAAAGGGCTTCGAAGCGCGGCGGCAATATTAGATGAAGGCTTTAAAAAGAGTCTCTTGAAAATCACGGAGGAAGTCATGAAAGAATAAGCGGGGGTGCATTCATGTCAAAACAACATAGAGTTATCGAAGTGGCAAAAGAATTTCATATGAGCGGAAAAGAAGCGGTTGCCATTTTGAAAAAAGCAGGCTTTGACGTAAAGAATAATTTTTCAGCAGTCGATGATGCTGGCTATGAAGCCGTAAAAAAAGCGCATGAGGCGAAGAAAGCAACGGAAAAAAAGAAAAGAAGTCAGACGACGACCCGATGCGCTTTGCAGTAGCCGACGGTCGAGCTACACATGAGCGTGTGCCGCATAAAGCGAGCGAAAAAAAGAAGTTAACTGCAGAAAAGAAGACAGTCAAGGCAAGTACAGCCGAGCCAAAAAAGCCGGAAGCGGAGGTAAGGCCTGTAAAAGAAAAGACGACAGACACGCAAAAGGCTTCGAAGACACCAAAGGAAGGGAAGCAGACTAAAGGCGTAAAGGAGACAAAGAATAAACCAGCAGGGGCGCTGAAGTCGGCTGCAAAAGAGACCGAAAAGTCGAAGAGGAAAGTCCTTCGTGTCAGCGACGCACCGCGACTCGTCATCGTCCGTCAGGCAGATAAGTCTAACGAACGGGGTGCTTCTCGCGGCAATATGCGCAGTGCACAAGTCTCTGGTGAGCGGAAATCACGCGGCGGCGGTCGTATTGTTGCCGCAGCACCGGCGGCACCGATGCCGCCCCGTGATGGCGGGCAGGGCAGCGGGCGCCGCACAGAGCGCGGCGGCGACCGTAAGAACAGCGGTCGCGGCGAACGCAGAAATGAACGCGGCCGCAATAACTATCGTTCGCGTATGCGTCCTGAGCGTATGGATCGTAAGAATCGCAAGGGACGTGGCAGCGCCGCCGCAGCCAAAGGTCGAGATCGCTCGTCCGAAACACATCAAGCTGCCGGAGACGATTGCCGTAAAGGATCTCGCATCGAAGATGAGCTATACGGCGGCAGAAGTTATCAAAAAGCTCTTCCTCATGGGGGTTATGGCAACCATTAACCAGGAGATCGACTATGACACGGCGGTGCTCGTTGCCTCTGAATTTGATGTCACCTGCGAAGAGCTGCCGCCGGAAGTCGATCCGACAGAAATTCCAGAAGTTGCATACGATCCGAAAATGCTCAGGCTTCGCCCGCCTGTCGTCACTGTCATCGGGACATGTCGACCACGGCAAGACCAGCCTTCTCGACTGCATTCGCAATACAAGCGTCTCGACACATGAAGCAGGCGGTATCACGCAGCACATCGGTGCTTATCAGGTCATGGCCAATGGCAAGAAGATCGTCTTCCTTGATACGCCGGGACATGAGGCTTTCACGGCAATGCGTGCGCGCGGTGCACAGATTACCGATATCGCGATTCTCGTCGTTGCCGCAGATGACGGCGTCATGCCGCAGACGATCGAAGCCATTCATCATGCAAAGAGTGCAAAAGTTCCCATCATCGTTGCCATCAATAAGATCGACAAACCAGGTGCGAACCCCGAACGCGTCAAGCAGGAGTTGATGGAACAAGGGCTTGTACCGGAAGAATACGGCGGAGATACGATCATGGTTCCCGTCTCGGCAAAGAAGCAGATGGGCATTGACGATCTGCTTGAGATGGTTCTCCTCGTTGCGGAAGTCAAGGAACTCAAGGCAAATCCGAATACAGATGCACGCGGTGTTATCATCGAAGCAAAGCTCGACAAAGGCCGCGGTCCTGTCGCAACGGTTCTCATGCAGGATGGCACGCTTCGCATCGGTGAAAGTATCGTCGTTGGCATGACCTATGGCAAGGTTCGTGCGATGATCAATGATCGCGGCGAAGCTGTGAAGAAGGCAGGTCCTTCCATGCCAGTTGAGATCCTTGGCCTTAGCGACGTGCCGTCCGCAGGTGATATTCTCGCAGCACTGGATGAGAAACAGGCACGCTCTATTGCAGAAGCACGTATTGAGCGCCAGCGTTCGAAACTTATCAAGTCGAAGAAGGTGTCTCTCGATGATCTCTTCCATCAGATTCAGGAAAACGACATCAAGGAGCTCAACATCGTTGTCAAAGCCGATGTGCAGGGATCGGTCGAAGCACTCAGCAGTGCACTTCTCAATCTTAACAAGAATGACGAAGTTCGCGTTGCTATCGTTCATTCGGGCGTCGGCAACGTCTCTGAATCTGACGTCATGCTCGCTTCAGCATCGAACGCACTCATCATTGCGTTTAATGTTCGCCCTGCCGCAAATGTGCGTCGCTTGGCGGACAGCGAGAAAATTGACATCCGTACCTACAGCGTTATCTACGATGCGCTGAATGATGTCAAGGATGCCATGAGCGGTCTTCTCGCACCAAAGTACAAGGAAGTCGTCATCGGCCGCGTCGAAATTCGTCAAGTCATGAAGTTCTCAAGGGCACTTGTTGCAGGCTCTTATGTCCTCGACGGCAAGATTACGAACAACGCCAAGATTCGTATCTTGCGTGATGATAAGGAGATTTTCGACGGTGAGCTTGATTCGCTCCGTCGTTTTAAGGATGAGGTCAAAGAAGTTGCCGCAGGTTATGAATGTGGTATCTCCATCATCGATTTCACCGAGTTCCAGGAAGGCGATATCATCGAGCCTTACATCATGGAAGAGATTAAAACCGACATTAATCAGGTCAATAAGGAAGTCGCTAAAAAGCACGAAGAAGAGGCAAAGGCGAAAGCAGAAGCTGCGCTAAGAAGGCAATGGAAGCTGCAGAAGCCGAAAATCAGGAAAAAGTAATTTCTTTATGGCGCGAGCTTGCTCGCGCTTTTGCCTTTTGCATGGCATAAGACGCTCTAAAAAGGTAGAGATGAAATCAGGAAAAAGACAACAAGATATTTAGGAGGTGTAGGCATGAGCCAGACGCGTGTTGAAAAAGTACAGGAGCTTATGAAGCAGGAAGTTTCTGAAATTGTCCTGCGGGAGCTTAAGGATCCCCGTATCGGCTTTGTGACAGTGACGGAAGTCAAGTGCACAGCAGACTTGCAGGGAAGCGAAAAATCTATGTCAGTGTTATGGGAAGCGATGACCAAGTTAAGAATACCCTTGCTGGACTAAAAGAGTTCCATGGGATTCATCCGCCGCGAGATCGGCAGGCGTATTCGTCTGCGTTTTACGCCGGAAATTTCTCTTGCACTTGATAAGTCACTGGACTACAGCGCGCATATTCAAGAGCTCCTCTTAAAGGTGGAGATGGAGAGCATGAAGCATAGGGAAAAGGAGGTGGATGAGGATGTCTGAGAAAAGCCTGTCACTAAAAGAGATCGCTGAGGAACTGAAAGGCGCAGGAAAAATCATTCTGACAGGGCATGAAAATCCGGATGGGGATGCCGTCGGTTCGACCCTTGGTTTGATGCATCTCCTTTGTGCCATGGGAAAGGATGCGTCTGTCGTCTTTGACGATACGTTACCTTTTTTTCTCTCATATTTGCCAGGCTTTGATGAAATCACGCGTCCGGCGGAGACGGAAGCAGACATTCTTCTCGTACTCGATACGCAGACGGATCGCATTGGCAAGACGCTGGAGAAGGTGCATGCAAAGCACTTGATAAATATCGATCACCATAAGACGAATGCGGGCGAGGTGTTTGACCATTATATAGAACCGGATGCTGCGGCAACGTGTGAAATCATCTACAAGCTGCAAAAAGAGCTGCATACACCCTTTACCAAAGAAGCCGCGATCTGTATTTATACAGGGCTTGCTACAGATACGGGCTTTTTCCGCTACGCCAATACCAGCCCTTTGACCATGCGCGCAGCAGCTGACCTCATGGCGTGCGGTGCTGTACCGAATAAGATAGCAGAATCTCTTGACGAAAAGCCGTATCAGACAATTCTAGATATCGCGCAGTCTCTAACGCATATCGAGCGCTTTGCCGACGGTCGCGCGGCAGGGATATTCCTTGACTATGAAATGGCATCGAAGATGGAGACGACAGAAGGATTTATCGATTATGTGCGCATCATCCAGGGCGTTGAAATTGCCTGTCTTATGAAGATGAAGAGCGAGACATTCGCCCGCGTCAGTATGCGCTCGAAGGGAGTCGATGTCGCCGCTATCGCATCTAAGTTTGGGGGCGGCGGACATACCTGTGCTGCAGGCTGCTCTATCGAGAAGCGTTTTGATGAAGCAAAAAAAGAGATTGCAGCAGAAATCACAAAGTCTTTAGAGGCTCGCGCATGATCGGCGGTTTTTTAAATATCTTGAAGCCGCCCGGCATGTCCTCTCATGATGTCATCGGTGCTGCTCGGCGTATATTGGGCGTAAAGCGTATCGGCCATGCGGGGACATTGGATCCCGCTGCCGCAGGCGTTCTTCCCGTCGCTGTGGGGCAGGCAGCAAGGCTGCTTGAGTATCTTGCACTAGCCAGAAAATCCTATCGTGCTGAAATCTTGTTTTGTCGCGCAACGGATACCGGCGATGATACGGGAACAATTGTGAAGGAGAATTTAACGGCAGAACTTCCGGAAAAAGAAGCTGTAATGGCAGTGCTGGCACACTTTGTCGGTGAAATTGAGCAGACGCTTCCTGCATATTCCGCCGTTAAAATCGATGGTAAACGCGCCTACGACCTTACACGAAAGGGGAAAGAGATTGAAGTTCCCAAGCGGCGAACGAAGATTTTTTCATTGACGATGCAGGACTACCGTAAATCATCGATTCTCATCGACGTTACTTGTCACAAGGGTACGTATATCCGAAGCCTGGCAGAATCCATTGGTGAGCATCTTGGTATTCCATCGACGATGGGCTTTCTGCTTCGGACACAGGTCGGTGATTTTTCACTTTCCGATGCAATGACGATAGAGGAGCTTGCAAAGAAAAGAGAAGCAGCACTCTTGTCGCCGGAAAAATTTCTTGGGCATCTGCCGCGCTATGCACTGGAACCAAAGCGTGAAAAGGCGTTTCTAAATGGGCTTCCTACAAACGACAGAAAATATTCCGGCACAGGGCTGCATGTTGTCTATGCAGATGAACACTTTCTCGGCATCGGAATATTCAGCAGGGAAGAAGCTGCAATCCGACCGGTCAAAGTCTTTCGTGAGGAGGAGAGACGATGAAGATCTGCACGAAATGGATTGACCTTCGGAACGAAGCGAGTGGTATGGCGGTGGCACTCGGCATGTTCGACGGCGTTCATCGCGGACATCAGAGCATTATCCGTCGTGCGGTGGAGCTTGCAAAGAAGACAGGGAAGAAGAGTGCGGTTTTTTCGTTTAGCAATCATCCGCTTTCTGTCCTTGCTCCGGCTTCACTGCCGCCGCAAATTGGCGATACGAAGCTTAAGGAGCTTTTGCTTGGACGTCTCGGTGTCGATATCTTTCTCTGTCTTCCCTTTACAAAGAAACTTGCACGTGAGAAACCAGAAGACTTTCTTTTACATCTTAAGCAGTATTTTGCGCCAAGCTACGTCGTGACAGGACCAAATTTCACTTTTTGGCGCAAGGGAAAAGGCACGCACCGCATGTTGATGCGTGTCGCTGAAGACTATGGTTTTCGAGCAGAGATCTGCCCTGTGGTCATGGAAGACGGCGCACCTGTCAGCAGTACGCGTATTCGCGACCTTCTTGCCGCAGGGGAACTTGGCGCTTGCCAACAACTTTTCTCGGCTATCCTTTCACGGTACTCGGCCGTGTCATTCACGGTGATCGGCGCGGCCGGCTTCTCGGATTTCCGACGGCAAACCTTGCCATTCCAGACGAACGCGTCATGCTGCCAAACGGCGTTTATGCTGCGGAGGCTGTGCTGGGTCAGGTGCACTATAACGCATTGGCTAACATCGGCACAAATCCGACATTTACGGGGTGCAATCGTCGTTTTGGAGGTCAATTTACAGGATTTTACGGGCGATATCTACGATTGCCTTCTTGAAGTGCGCTTTCTTGGAAATCTTCGTGATGAAAAGAAATTTGCATCGGTGGACGAGCTTGTACGGCAGATGAAGCGCGATCGTGAAAAGGCGAAAAAGATATGGACACGGTCATAAGGGTTATGATATACTGAAAACTGCATAATCTAGGAGATTGTGCACTGGCTTGGGCTCGGATAGCGATGCTCCGACGTTCTCTTAGCTCACGGCGATTTTTTATGTATAGGAGGAATACAAATGCTTACACAGGAAGCAAAACAGGAAATCATGAAGAAGTATGCGATGCACGAGGGCGACACAGGTTCGCCGGAAGTGCAGATTGCCGTTCTCACGGCTCGCATTCAGTATCTTACGGATCATCTGAAAGTTCATAGGAAGGACTTTCATTCCCGTCGCGGTCTCTTGAAGATGGTTGGTCATCGCCGTCGTTTCCTTTCTTATCTCTATAAGAAGGATATCGAGCGTTATCGTTCTATCATCGCAAAGCTCGGCATTCGTTCTACGGTTGAAAACTGACACGAAGATATTTGCTAAAAGGAGAGCACAGTGAAAGCTGTGCTCTTTTGGTTTTGATAAGGGATTCTTCTTTGAAAATCAACAAAATCGATGCCTTGAAAAGGATTTTCTATTTTTGCGGCGAATATATTTAATGATATAAGAAAGAAACATATGGAGGAATACATGGAACAGTTTGAAATGGAAATGGGTGGGCGCAAGCTCATTGTCGAAAACGGCAAGATGGCAAAGCAGGCGAATGGTGCTGTTCTCGTTCGTTATGGCGATACGGTCGTTTTGGTGACGGCAACGGCTTCTGCCGAACCGCGCGAAGGCATTGATTTCTTTCCACTGACGGTGGACTATGAAGAAAAGATGTATGCGGCAGGTAAAATTCCGGGCGGTTTCATCAAGCGCGAAGGTCGTCCGTCCAGTGATGCTGTTCTCTGTGCCCGCCTCATCGACCGACCAATCCGTCCGCTGTTCCCAAAAGGTTACCGTAACGATGTTCAGATCGTCGCTACCGTTCTTTCTGTCCAGCAAGATAATGTGCCGGAAATCCCCGCGATGATCGGTGCGTCTGCCGCACTTTCTGTCTCTGATATTCCATTTGAAGGTCCGATTGCAGGTGTCCGCGTTGGTCGTATCGGCGATGATTTCATCATCAATCCGACGAAGGAAGAGCGAGAAAAGTCGACGCTGAACCTTACGGTCGCGGGCTCATATGATGCTGTTATGATGGTTGAAGCAGGGGCAAATGAGCTTCCTGAAGACGTCATTCTCGATGCGATTCTCTTCGGCCATAAGGAAATTCAGCGCATCGTAGCATTTCAAGAGGAAATTCAGAAAAGGTGCGGCAAAGAAAAACACATTGCTAAGCTGTTTACCGTGCCGGAAGCAATGGAAAAGGAAATCGAAGCGTTCGCACGGGAGCGCATTGATGTAGCTGTCCGCAATCCCGATAAACTTTCACGTGATGCCGATGTTGCAGATATTTCTGCCGATACGATGGAACACTTTCTCGAGCTTTATCCGGAGATGGAAAAGGAAATCGGCATGGCGTTTCATGACCTGGAAAAGTCGGTCGTTCGCCATATGATTACACATGAGAAAATTCGCCCGGATGGACGTGAAGTTGAGGAAGTTCGTCCGATATCGTGTGAAGTGGGCTTATTGCCGCGCGCGCACGGTTCGGGGCTTTTTACGCGCGGTCAGACACAGATTCTCTCCGTGACGACATTGGGGCCTCTCAGCGATGAGCAAATTATCGACGGACTTGCTCCTGAGTGGACAAAGCATTATATGCACCATTATAATTTCCCGGGCTACAGTGTCGGTGAAGCTCGTCCGATGCGCAGTCCAGGCCGCCGTGAGATCGGCCATGGCGCACTTGCTGAGCGCGCATTGGTCCCAGTGCTTCCTTCGATTGAGAAATTTCCATACACCGTCCGCGTTGTCTCTGAAGTCTTAGAATCCAATGGCTCGAGCTCCATGGGCTCTGTCTGTGGCAGTACGCTTTCCTTAATGCAGGCAGGCGTTCCCATCAAGCGCCCTGTCTCGGGCGTCGCTATGGGACTTGTCAAAGAGGGAGACGCCTATACGATTCTGACGGATATTCAGGGAATGGAAGATGCCCTCGGCGATATGGATTTCAAGGTCGCAGGTACAGAAAAGGGCATCACCGCTATCCAGATGGATATCAAAGTCGACGGTCTTTCTCGTGAAATCCTTTCTTCTGCACTTCAGCAGGCAAAGCGCGGCCGTGCCTTTATCCTCGGGAAAATGATGGAAGTCATCGATAAACCGGCGGAGGATCTTTCACCGCATGCGCCGCGTGTCGAGACGATAAAGGTCAAGGTTGACAAGATTCGCGATGTCATCGGTACAGGCGGTAAGGTGGTCAAGGGCATTATCGAAGAGACCGGCGTCCAGATCGACATTCACGAGGACGGCAATATCTATATCTTCTCAACGGATGCGGATGGTATGAAAAAGGCAAGGCAGAGGATTGAGGATATCGTTCGTGATGTTGAAGTCGGCGAGGTCTATAAAGGCTGCGTTACGCGCCTTTTGAAGTTCGGCGCATTTGTCGAGCTCTTGCCCGGGAAAGAAGGTCTCTGTCATATCTCACAGCTTGCACGGCAGCGTATAGAAAAGGTGGAGGATGTCGTGAAAGTCGGTGACGAGTTAGAGGTCAAGGTCGTCGAAATCGACGATAAGGGGTCGTATTAATGTCAGTCACAAGGCATTGTTATGATGTTAGGATGATATGCAAAAGAATGAGAAGACTGCATGGCTTCATGCAGTCTTTTTAACACATTTTATATCGGCATGGTTAGCATAGCGGCACGTCATGTATAAAGATATGCGAAAAGGTGAGTGAAATGAAGGTAAAAACAAGCGGCGAAGAGAGGGGCTCGCTGCTGCTTGAAATCGTTTTGATTACTGCTGTTCTCGCCATCTTTGCCAGCTTTATTCTGCCGCATACAGCAAAACTTTATCGCACGGCTGTTCTCGAGTACGAGGCCGAGCATTTTTTCAGCGACCTCCGCTATCTGCAGCGCCTTTCTCGTTCGACAACAGCCCGCGATGATGATGGCCGCTCTATTGTAGATGAAGTGACGGGCTCGCCGGAAATCGACATTATCGATCACGGCACTGCTTATGCGGTCATGGCGATAGGCGTTGGGACGGCGGGGCGGGTTCAAAAAAATGTATATCGACTTCACGGAGATATCGTCATCCGTTGGCAGTCGAATGCTGTGACCAGTCAGCCAAGTGCCGTTATTCGCTTTTATGAGGACGGAAAGCCAAGCGGCAGTGCCTCTGGTTATACTTTTGAGCTTTTTAGCAGAGCACATACCGATGAGAAGATTCGCGTCATTATTGACCCTGCGGGAAGAATTCGCATTGCCCGTGCCTTTGAAAAGTGATGTATCTATCCGTTATTTTATGCTCGAGGGAGGCATCTTTTTGCGCGTTATCCGTCTTTTTTTCATCCTTATCTTACTTATGGCACTGCTGCCTTCTGTCGTACGAGCAGAGGAGCCGATAATCACAGCAGACGCTGCTATCCTTATCGAAGCGACGACAGGGCGTGTCCTTTGGGGAAAAAGGAGGGTGAGGCTCGTCATTATCCTGCCAGTATGACAAAGATGATGACGACGATCTTGCTGCTGGAAAACATCGATTCGGCAGAGGAAATTTTCATATCACCACAAGCGGCAATGACAGAAAATACATCACTCGGCATTAAGGCAGGAGAGCGCTTGACGGCAAAAGAACTGACGACCGGCATGATGATGGTCTCGGATAACGGTGCTGCCGTTGCCATTGCCGAAGCTATGGATGGTGATACTGCAACTTTTGCCAAGCGCATGAACGCTAAGGCGAAAGAAATCGGCATGGAGAACACGAACTTTGTAAATCCAAATGGTCTTACCGATCCCAATCATTATTCAACGCCACATGATATAGCACGTTTGGCGCGCTATGCCATGGAAAATGACGATTTTCGACAGATTGTCCAACGAGAAAAGGAAACAATTTACTGGTCGTATCCGAATGGTCGCTTTAAGAATGTGATAAACACGAATGAGCTTCTGGGAAACTATGAAGGCATCACAGGTGTGAAAACCGGTTGGACAAATGCAGCGGGCGGCTGTCTTACCGCATCGGCAAAACGAAATGGTTTGAAACTTATCGCCGTCGTCATGCACAGCAAAACGGAAGAGGATCGGTTTAGCGATATGCGCAAGATCTTGGATTATGGCTTCCAGCATGTGCATATGGTACACGGCTTTTCTAAGGAAGAACTCAGCCGTCGTATTTTCATCGTCGATGGACGCATGGGGACGACCGTTGCGCGTCCCATAGAAGATGTCGAGTACCCGCTGATGGATGGAGAAGATCCATCCCATTGCTCGATTGCATACGATGCTCCGCGTATTGTGACGGCTCCTGTGTCGGGCAAGGATGTCGGAAAGGTCATTATTAAATACGACGACAAACCAGTGGGATCTGTTGCACTTCATTCCGAGCGTGTAGAAGAGGGATTTAGTATCGGTTCGTTTCTTGTCTCCGTCTTCGGATGGATGCTTTGATGGTTCATAATGGTCTGCGTGAGGTAACCTTGATGAAGCAACTTTTCGCTGCGATGGAAAGAGACCCTGCGATTCGCCGCTTAGTGGCGCTTTCAACGGGAAAACCCAAAGAACTGCTTGCTTACGGGCTGGGAGGCTCTGTGAAGTTTGCAGCGATTGCCGCCAGTTTTGCTGCCATACCGCGCACGATGGTGATCTTGGTTCATGGACGCGAGATGCTGGCTGATTGGCGGGAATCACTTCTTTCCCTATTGCCAAATATCGATATTCTCGTTTTGCCGGAAATGGACGCTCTGCACATTGAGGCAGATGCAAAGAGTATGGAGCGCATGGCAACGCGCATGAACATTCTCTCCCGCATGCGTGCAGGGGATCCTATCGTCGTTTTAACGGACGCGGCGGCTGCTGTACAAAAGGATTTTTCACGGGAGTATTTCGAGCGCGCAAGTCTTTCCTTTCATACTGGTGATACGCTTTCCATGGAGGGCTTTTTAAATAGGCTTGTCAAGTTAGGTTATGTGCACAGTGATGAAGTCGAGTTTGTTGGAAATTTCAGCACGCGCGGCGGTATCATTGATGTCTTTCCTGTCAATGCGACGATGCCTGTACGCATTGAGTTCTTCGGCGATGCAATTGATTCGATGCGTAGGTTCGATATTGATACGAAGCGGTCACAAGAAAATATCGAAAGCGTTTCCATACTTCCGCTTTCATGTGGTAACGTACAGGATGCGGCAAGTGATGTCTTCCTTACCTATCTCAGTGACGTGTCTGCAAAAAGCGAGACAAACGAAGAAAAGTTTCATGCGCCGATGGTCGTTTTCGATGAACCCATGCGTTTTCGTGAGACGCTGCGCCGTATGATCCAGGAGACGCCTGAGATTAAAGATACGATCTTTACTTGGGAGAAACTTGTCAGCGCGGCAAGGGGGAAGACCGTCCTTTACTCAGCACTGATGCTGCAGAAGATTGCAGAGGCATCACCTGAGGAGACGATAAGTCTGCAGGGAATGCCGATGACGCCATTTCAGCGTCAAATGGATCTTTTGGAAAGTGAGCTTTCACGCTGGCTTAGTCAAAAGCAGAGCATCATTGTCTTCATGCCATCAAAGGAGAAGGCAAACGCCATGCGTGAGCTTCTTGTCAAGCGGAAGATTCCTGCTGTTTTAGGCGGTGAGGATGAGGCGCTCAGCGAGCGTGCCGTCAATATCCGCATGGGAAATCTTGTGGCGGGGATGGAGATAGCAGCTGCGCATCTTGTTGTCATTACAGAGCGTGATATTTTTGGACGCAGCAAGCGCCATATGCGCACGAAGAGTTCTGCCGTCCCCAGCGAGCGCATCATGCATTTCCGCGACATCAAACCCGGCGATTATGTCGTGCATGAGGCGCACGGCATCGGCAAGTACCTCGGCGTCGAGACATTGGAAGTCGGCGGTGTGCATCGTGACTATCTGCACATCAAATACGGCGGAGACGATAAATTATTTGTGCCAACAGATCAAGTCGGTCTATTGCAGAAATACATTGGTTCTGAAGGTGATACGCCGCGTCTTCATCGCATGGGCGGTACGGAGTGGGTCAAGGCGAAGGCACGCGTGCGCAAATCTGTTGAAGATATCGCAAAGAAACTCATTGCGATCTATGCGAAGCGAAAGAATGCCAGAGGTTACGCTTTCTCTCCGGACGACAGCAGTCAGCATGATTTTGAAGAAGCCTTTCCGTATCAAGAAACCGACGACCAGCTTAGGGCAATTGCTGAAATTAAGGCAGATATGGAACGCGAAAAGCCGATGGAGCGTCTTCTTTGCGGCGACGTCGGTTTTGGTAAAACAGAAGTTGCTATCCGCGCAGCATATAAAGCGGCACTGGACGGCAAGCAAGTTGCTGTCCTAGTGCCGACAACAGTTCTTGCCCAACAGCACTATCAGACCTTTTCTGCACGTTTTCAGGATTTTGAACCGACCGTCGATGTCATCTGCCGTTTTCGCACAGCAAAGCAGCAGAAGGCAACGCTGGAAAAACTTGCTCTGGGTCAGGTCGACATTCTCATCGGCACGCATGCGATACTTAATCAGAAGAAGGTCATTTGGAAAGATCTTGGCCTGCTCATCGTCGATGAGGAACAGCGCTTCGGTGTCAAGCAGAAAGAAAAATTAAGAGCTTGTCAGAAGGAATCGATGTCCTGACACTTTCTGCAACGCCGATTCCGCGGACACTTCATATGTCCCTGGTCGGCGCACGTGATATGAGCGTTATCGAAACGCCGCCTGCTGAGCGCTTTCCTGTACAGACCTATGTCGTGGAAAACAGCGATGCCATCATTGCCAGTGCCATCAAGCGTGAGATACGCCGCGGCGGACAAATCTACTTCATTTACAACCGCGTCGATACCATCGAACATATGTGCCGCCGACTGAAGTCGCTGGTACCGGAAGCACGTATCACGGTCGCGCATGGACAGATGCCGGAAAAGCAGCTCGAGCACGTCATGATGGACTTTTACGAAGGCACATACGATATTCTTCTGGCAACAAGTATCATAGAAAATGGGCTTGACGTTGCAAATGCCAATACGATCCTCATCTATAATGCCGACCATTTCGGTTTATCGCAGCTTTATCAGATGCGGGGGCGTGTCGGCCGCGCACATCATATGGCATTTGCCTATTTTATCTACCAAGGGGATAAGATTCTAACGGAGATGGCGGAAAAGCGCCTGCAGACGATGAAGGACTTTGCAGAGCTAGGCGCAGGCTTCAAAATAGCTATGCGCGATCTCGAGATCCGTGGCGCCGGTAACCTCCTTGGCGCACAGCAGCACGGTCATATTGCTTCCGTTGGCTTCGAGATGTATGTAAAGCTCTTGGAAGAAGCGGTCGACCACTTGCAAAGCGGCAGACAGGAAATCGAACTGCCGCCAGAGCCTGTCATCGACATCGAAACAGATGCCTATATCGACGGCAGCTATATCGACGATGCCATGCATAAAATTGAGATTTACCAGCATATTGCCGCTATCCGTAAGAATGAAGAAATCCCTGCCTTTATCGATGAATTGATTGACCGCTTTGGCGAGCCGACGAAACCCGTCATGCGGCTGCTGGCCATTGCGCGCATTAAGAACTATGCACGTATGCTTCACATGCGCATGGTAAAAGAAACGCCGCTTGCCATTGAGTTCTATATGCTTCCTGAAAAAAAACTTCCCGCCAAAGGTCTGCTTTGCTTAAATCGCTTTTTTAAGCAGCGGCTCAAGATGCTTCCCGAGAGAAAGGGATTTTATATCTTACTTACAGAAACGTGGAAGAAAGATATATTAAACGTCGTAACGCGCATCTTGCTGCTGGCATCTGGAGAAAATATGGCGATGGAGACGCAGGATGTAGAAAAAAGTACAGCAGGAAAGATAAGGTGAACGTAAATGTCTAAACTGACAGTCGTAGGTCTAGGACCAGGCAGGGCAGGACTCATTACGCGCGAGGTCTGGAACCTTTTGACGGGAAAGACGCGTATCATCCTTCGGACGAGCGTTCATCCGACCGTAGAAACCTTGCAAAAAGAAGGGATCCGCTTTACCTCATACGATAGCTTTTACAGGGATGCAGAGAATTTTGAATCACTCTATAAGCACATTGCACGCGATATTCTTGAAAAAGCAGTGACAGAAGATCTCGTCTATGCCGTCCCCGGAAGTCCGCTCGTTGCAGAGCGTACTGTCGTGCTCTTACGAAATATGGCAGTAGAGTATCCGATGATTGAACTGTGTATTCTCCCTGCGATGAGCTTTGTCGAAGTGCTTTATACCGAGCTTGGCATCGACCCTGTCGAAGGTTTGACCATTTTAGATGCAACGGATATTGAAGACTTTTTATTCATGGGATCGGGGAATTTGCCGCACGGGATTCTTGTGACGCAGGTTTATGATTCTTTCATTGCTTCAAATCTCAAGCTTTCGCTGATGGAACGATATCCAGATGATATGATTGTCACATATATCTATCATCTGGCACTGTCTGATGAAGACATTCGTCAGATTCCACTTTATGCGCTCGATCGTCAAAAAGACGTCGACCATCTGACATCGCTATTTGTTCCTACAGCGCGGTTAGAGTAGGCTAAACATCCTAAATTTTATAAAATTTTCCAGAAACCCTTGATTTTTCAAGGCGTATCTGTTAAATTTTGATAGAAAGTGAGCCGCACACTCGCGACTTTCGTCATGAGTTAGGCGAATAAAACCGTAGGAACTGCGGGGATAGCCTAGGAAATGAGTTTTCATTAGAAAACTGTCACTAGGAACCCTTCGGCCTTAGTCGTAGGGAGTGTCGAGTATTTATTCTATAAGGAGGCTACAGTAGTGAACAAGAATGAATTGGTAGCTAGTGTTGCAGAAAAAGCTGGACTGACGAAGAAAGACGCTGAAAAGGCAGTCAATGCTTTTGTTGAGACCGTTCAGCAATCTCTTGTCGAAGGAAACAAGATCCAAATGATCGGCTTCGGTACATTCGAGGTTAAAGAACGCGCTGCTCGTACTGGCCGTAACCCTCGCACAAATGAAGAGATCCAGATTCCAGCGTCGAAGAACCCTGTTTTCAAAAGCAGGTAAGGCACTTAAGGATGCTGTGAATAAGTAAGGGAATTCTCAAGAGATGGCTGCTATATGCATGGCGTAAGATTCACGATTGCATAGGGCGGCTATTTTTTTATGTTATGACCATGGGAGGCAGTTTCTTGGATTTCGGACTTGGCGGTAAATCTGTTCTCATTTCCGGTGGTACGTCGGGAATTGGTCTTGCGGCAGCAAGGGAATTTCTTGCAGAACATGCTTCTGTCACGCTGCTGGGAAGACAGGAATCGCGCGGTGCACAGGCGATAGACAGACTGGCAGAGTTTCCAAAAACAGCGCATGCGCTTCATTGCTGCAGACGTTCGAAACGAAGAGGATTGCCGAAGGGCTGTCAAAGCTGCATGTGACTGTTTCGGCGGACTCGACATTCTTATAAACAGTGCCGGCATCTACGCCGAAGGGGCATTGACAGATATGAAAGAAGCAAAGCTTCGAGCGATCCTTGAAACGAATGTGATGGGAACGATGCTTCTTTCTAAAGCGGCAATCCCTGCACTCATCAAACGGAAAGGTACGATTGTCAATATAGCATCGGATGCAGGTCTCCATGGGAATTACTTTGCATCCGTCTATTGTGCTTCAAAGGGAGCCGTCGTTCTTTTTACACGCGCCCTTGCACTTGAGCTCGCTGCAAAGAAAGTTCGGGTCAATGCGGTTGCACCAGGTGATATTTTAACAGAAATGACGGAAGAGCAGCTGTCCGCTTCCTCACTTTCTCACGAAGAAGCACTGCGTGAGATGGCATCTGTCTATCCCTTATCACGCATTGGAAAAGCAAAAGAGGTGGCAGATCTGATTGTCTTTCTTGCATCATCGCGCGCGGCGTTCATCACAGGATCCGTTTACGCTATCGACGGAGGGCTGACGGCATAATGAAACGTATTTTGGTACTTACCGCTTCGATTGGTTCCGGTCACAGCAAGGCGGCAGAAGCGATTACGATGGAGCTGCGGCGTCTTCTTCCCGACGCAGAGATTATAACGGTTGATTTTATGGCACGCAGAATCTCTATCATCCACGCTTTTATGAAATGGATTTATCTGGCGATGCTCGCCATAGTGCCAAATCTTTACGATATCGTCTATCACTTTGCAGGGGCAAACCAATCTGGAAAGGGGACACGCATCTTTCTTTCATACATCATGCTGCCTGCCATGAAGCGGCTTTATGCACGTTATCAACCGGACATCGTTGTCTGTACACATCCTTTTCCAGAGGGTGCGGCATCACTGCTCCATGTTAAGAAGAACTTCTTCCTAGCAACGGTCATGACAGACTACTCACTTCATCAAATCTGGCTTTCACATCATGTCGATTGTTACTTTATGGCGACCCCTGCGATGAAAATGCGTATGATTGCGGAGGGTTTTTCAAAAGAGAAATTGTTTGTGGTTGGCATCCCTATTGCTAACACACTGTTCAGCTTACCGGAAAAGGAGGAGATACGAAATGCATTCGCCATTCCGAAAGACGCGAAGACCCTCCTTCTTATGGGCGGCGGACTTGGCATCGGCGGCATTGAAAAAAGTTTGAAAATGTTGGAAAGCATCGAAGAAGGTCTATTGTTAATCGTCGTTGCAGGACATAATGATAGGCTAAAGGAGAAGATACTTGACTTTGCGAGCGAATCACATCATACAATCCTTGTCTTTGGCTACACCGACTGTGTACACCAATTGATGAAAGCGTCGGATCTCCTTATCACAAAACCTGGTGCTCTTACGATGAGCGAGGCATTTTCTCTCGGGCTGCCAATGCTTCTTCATGACCCCATTCCTGGTCCAGAAACAGACAATGCGATTTATGCTACACGTCATGGTGCAGCAGTCTGGCTGCATCCAAAAGAATCTCTTGCCAATGCCGTCAAATATCTTTTTTCCGGCGATGTGCTTGATAAAATGGCATGTGCAGCCAAAAGGGCAGCAAAGCCGGAAGCAGCAGGTTTGATTGCTTCGTATATAATAAACACCTATTGTGAACGGGACGATGCTAAGAGATAAGATACTTTCTTCATAGGAAGAAGAAGCCTTTCATAGTTGAAACGCTCTTTATCGTCTATGTGCAACAAAGGCAGAATTAGAGAATTTTGATAAAAATTTTTTTACCTGCCCCTGTGCC